>Ga0207716_100028_pt1 | contig 265295 bp, 248 predicted proteins | sample TtaePargueraPR_FD_187739 | JGI IMG/M metagenome (GOLD analysis project Ga0207716, IMG submission 187739) | Aerobic enrichment media microbial communities from Bioluminiscent Bay, La Parguera, Puerto Rico - Tt and P2 (5) (SPAdes) | ecosystem: Environmental > Aquatic > Marine > Unclassified ... | reverse complement strand
CCCGAAAAACCTGCCTAGTCCACTATCGGGTCGATTGCCGACCAGCCGCTCCTGGCTAGCTAGACAGAAAACCTGACTGTCCACCCCTGGAGAGTTTATTCACCACGTAGAACGACTGGAATTGTGTGGAGAGGGGACGTTCTAAGCTGCTTCAGCGCTCCATTTGCCGCCGGTCAAAACGCCGGCAAGACATGGATTGCGACATCGGCCCAGAAATGCGTTGAAATTGCAGCCAGAAGCCCTTTCCGCCAGTAGAACCAGCCGTAAAGCGTTCCGACCACGGTATTTCCGAAAATGGTTCCCGCAATTCCAATCGGGGTGGCGGCATCGAACGATGCAAGCTGTGGCACATGGGCAGCACCGAAAAGAACGGCAAGAACGAAGATGCCCACCCAGGCCGTCAGGTCACTCGGCCGCTCTTGTCTCGTGAATTTCGTAAGCAGCCATACCAGGCACGACATCAGGCCGAGACGGAACCAGACTTCCTCGCCAACTGCAGCGCCAATGGATACGGCAAGGCCTCCAGCAACTCCGCGAAATCCGAAATCAGGCAAGTCGTCCGGCAAGTGGTGATGCAATGCCATGCGAAGGCCCACCATGGCTAGACCGACGGCAAAACCCGCAACACTCGTGACCGCGATGTCGCGGAAAATTGCAGTCCGGGCACCTGGCCGTCTGGCCATCACTGCGTAGAGTTTGGGGCTGCCTCCGAATTGGATGTTCTTCCAAATCAATATCCCGAGGCCGGCAAGCGGAACGGTAATGGCCAGAAGAGCCAACGTGCTTGGCAAGAACACATCGCCGAATGATTGGTCTGGATCGCTGGCGCCAAAAGCAAGCGACACAAGTTGCGTTGCGATAGTCAACGCCACGATAGCAATAAAGCAGAGCAGCAGTTTCCTGTTCTCAAGCTCGGACATTGATGCTCCGGAGGATTTGTCAGTCCCTTGGGGATGAAAGAATGAAGAAACATCCGTAGCCGGGTCTGCAGAGGAATGACAGCTTGTGGGTCGTTAGCGGACCTTCCCCTCTTGGTGCTTGGTTGATTGAAAACTAATCGTGCGAGATTGCCCTGTCCTACATAGAACAATATGTGAACATATAGCCACCTTCACGAATTGGAGGTAGCTATGCTCACAACCATTTCCGCCGCGCTCTTAGCCTTCGCTGCTGTCATCGCGGCAGCGGCAAAGCTGATATGGTCGATAAGGCGCAAACCCTGACAGGGAGGGGAGACAGATGGCGAGAGGCAACATCAAAGGGCCCTTGGGGCCGATCATGCTCGCGCTCCTGCTGGGGGTTGCAATCTTTATGATCTTTGCGGTCAACAATCCCGAAATGGATGGATGGTTCGACCGGCCCGAAGGCTTCTACGACAACACATTCGAGAAGGTGGGCTATGCGCTGCTGTTCGCTGTCGTGGTTTCGTCCATTTTTGCATTCTTCCGACGCAAACCGTGAGCAAATACCTAGCTTATCGCGTGCAAACAGCATTCGACCGCTGCAAAGCCTTCCCTGAGGCTGGCGTTGATCGTGGCAACTTTATCGTGCGCGGCGATGCCTACCCGACCACAAGTAAGCAAACACCTAGCCCAGGAATTCAGGTGGATTTGCATGTCCTGCCAATCCTGCAGCTTGTCGTGGCCCTCCGAGCCTGCTTGAATGGTTCCTTGACTGCGAGTGTCGGAACATGGTTCGCTCAGTCATTATTCGTCGATTCAGGATCAGGAGTGCCTCATGCAGAAGCTGAAGATTGGGTTCGCCATTGCCGGAATAGCTGCATTGGCCGCTTGTTCGGCTGAAGAACCGACCGCAGTCGAGAGCGAGGAAGGCGTTGCGGCGCCAGAGGCTCAGGCTGCGGCTGATGATGCCTTTGCATGGCCAGATTCACTGCGAGTCATCGGTGATGGCTACCCATCGACCGGCGATCCCTGCAGGCGAGTTGGCGAGACTGCCGCTACGTCAAACTATCTTGATGACAGTGCCATGCTCGTCGGCTGCCCGGGTGACAGTTCTTCTGCCGCCGCGATCGCCATCACGGAAGGCGGCAACGCACACGTGGTCGGTGTCGCCGACGGGGTGACCCTTATCTCGGTTGACAATGCTCCTGCACCAGTTGCCGCCGCGCCCGCAAACGCGGGGCCAACAAATTTCTCGGGCAGTATCACTGGCAACGCCCTGGCCACGCATCGTTTCAGTGCCAATGAAGGAGACACTGTAAACGTGACCCTGGATGGCAGCGGAACGATGTACTTCAATGTCCTGCCTCCCGGTGGTAGCCCCGGCGATGCGATCTACGTTGGGTCGCGCGCAGCAGAGAGCGCCGATTTTTGGTCAGGTGTTGCCCCGACAACAGGCGAATATTCGATCATCATTTACTTGATGGGCAACGACAGGGATTCCGGAACCACGCGGTCCTACGATGTCACCGTGGCAAAGAACTGATTGCGAAGACCAGTGCGCCTCGGGATGGTAGGGGGTCTGCGCGGCTTCCGTATCAGGAAGGTGGCCTGACCTTCAGTCCCGACAGTTCGTCCTGGATCCGCTAGCATCAAAGGGAGCCACATCCATGCTTTGTCGTTCATCAATCGTTGCCGGCCTCGTCCTCCTGGCCAGCGGTGGAGCGAGCGCCGAAGACGCAGCGGATACGGCTGACTTCGATATGATCGCCTTCGAAGTCAAAAGCTGGGGAGCTCCTGCCAATCGCTGGCAGTATGGACCCGATTACGGCGGCGTGTGGATCGAGGTGCTTTCAGACCCTTCCGAACGACTGGGCAACTATACCCTTGCTTTCCACCCGATAGCCGCTGATCGGGATCGTTATTCCATGCTTGAGGCGATCGTGGATCGACTTCCTGCGGAAATCCCCGATTCCGCAGATTGCGAGCGCAACATGACAGACATGCCCTACGGCACCCTCCGGCTGACAAGGGGAGCCGTCACCCAGGAGATCGCATGGAACTCCGGATGCATGGATGACCATTACGTCGAGTTCATGGACTTGCTGAAGGAAGCGGACCGCATGGTCACCGACTGGGGCCGGCAAGCGCCAGTATCACGCACAGAGGAACATCGCATCGATTAACCGGAACCCGATCACGCGCGTGCTCAGTTCGCGCTGTTCCTATCTCGCCCTCGGCTCCCAAACATAGGTGCCGCCGTCAGCCATCAGGTCAATATAGAGCATATTGTCGCGGAGCAGGTAGGTACGCATGTACTGCGTGTCCCTTGCCAGCGTCTCGCCCATCGAGGGAGGTGGGCACATAGCCCGGGTTGAGGCCAGATCAGAAAAGGTCAACTGCCCGCTCGTTGCGCGTCCATCATCGGACGCACTCCAATTGGCATTGCCTCGATTGCAGTCCAATCCGAAATTGGCCGTTCCGTCCTCGTTGAAGCGGAGCGAATAGTTTGCAGGATCGGCCGGTCTCGACGTGCCTTGCGCATCATCGTTCGAGCGGAATTCTACCAACTGCCATTCGGAACCGGGCAGCCCGACGAATTCAACAGGAAGCCGGTCCGGCAATTGTGTTGCGGTTCCGGATTCGACGCAACCGGGGAGTGACATTGCGGCGATGGAAAGCAGTGGCAAAAAAATTCTTGCAGTCATCCGGGTCTCGTCTGCCATCAGGCGCTAGAAATTCTACTAATGCGAACGTCAGGATGCCGCCGCATGGAGGATGGGAACAGCGCAACGTATCAATCAGTTACACCCGATCTTGCGCGATCCATATCTCATTCCCCTCGACAAGTGAAGAATTGCCAAAGCAATCTGGCTGAGCGCGCAGGCCAATGCTAGCTAGCGGTGCATAGTCAGACTGGTCACCCGTATCGGCCCGCAGACTGGCGACTGTCGCGAAACGCCTCAATATGCCGATCTGCATCCGCCTCTAGCTAGGTCGGCGGACCTTGGTCTCGACGGGAACGCTAACGAAAAAATGGTTATTGGAATGCTCGATGGCCGCGAGGACACTGCTCTATGATAACCCGGAAGCTCTCAATAATTGTAGTGCTCGCCGCTGCAGTCGCATGGCTGGGGGCGGCCACGATCATCATTGCGGGCGCACTGACATATGGCGGCACTCACGCAGCCAACCTAGTCATTTCCGCGCTGCTTTACCTCGCTGGAGGCGCATTTCTCTGGCGGGCGCGAGTTACCCGAAACGCGTATAACATAGCTCCCAACAATCCCGCGATGGTTCAACTCATGAGATCAGACCTCGTGTTCAACTTCGCCTTGTGGGCGTTGGGAGCAATACTGGTCGCAATGGCCAGCTACAGAGTGTTTTTTGAGAATTTACCTGTCTTCGGGTAGATACGATCAGGGATCCCGAAGCTCGGTGCTGTCCGTCTAACGCTAACTCGTCTCCAGTTGACGGAACTCGTGAATAGCCCATAGTTTCTTGGACGTTTTCTGGCCTAATTTTGAGGACAGGAGACGATGATGGGTAAGGCTAATTTTAGTGATGAGTTCAAGCGCGATGCGGTGGCCCAGATCACCGAGCGCGGCTACCGGGTGGCGGAGGTTTCGGAGCGGCTCGGGGTAAGCCAGCACTCGCTGTATGCGTGGAAGCGCAAGTTCGCGCCGCGACCTGAAGATGGATCGAAGGACGCCGAGATCCGGCAGCTGAAGCGCGAGCTTCTGCGGGTGACCGGGGAACGTGACATCCTAAAAAAAGCCACCGCGTATTTCGCCAGGGATGCAAAGTGAGATACGCGTTCGTGGCCGAGCATCGCGCGCAGTTCTCGGTGCGCGCGATGTGCCGGTGTCTTCGCATCCAGCCCAGCGGCTTCTATGCTTGGTTGAAGAACCCGCTGAGCAGACGAGCGAAGGAAGATGTTCGCCAGACCGAGATGATCCGGCATGCGTGGGAAGAGAGCGGCAAAGTCTATGGCTACCGCAAGCTGCATGACGACCTGCTCGATCAAGGCGAGACCTGCTGTCCGAACCGGGTGGCGCGTCTCGCCAGACTGGCAGGGATCAAGGCGAAGATCGGCTACAAGCGCAGGCCGGGCAGCTATGGCGGCAAGCCGTCGAAGGTTGTCGACAACACGCTGGCCCGCCAGTTCGACGTCGCAGCACCCGACAAGGCATGGGTGACGGACATCACCTACATCAGGACGCTGGAGGGCTTTGCCTATCTGGCGGTGGTGATCGACCTCTACTCGCGCCGCGTGGTGGGCTGGTCGATGCAGAACCGCCAGACCACCGACCTCGTCCTGCAGGCATTGCTGATGGCGGTGTGGCGTAGGAAGCCGAGGAGCAAGGTTCTGATCCACTCGGACCAAGGGTCGCAGTTCACCAGCATGGACTGGGCCTCGTTCCTGAAGGCCCACAACCTGGAGCACTCAATGAGCCGGCGTGGCAACTGCCATGACAATGCCGTGGTCGAGAGCTTCTTCAACCTGCTCAAGCGCGAACGCATCAGGCGGCGGACCTACCGCTCACGCGACGAGGCCAGACAGGATGTGTTCGATTACATCGAGATGTTCTACAACCCGATACGCAAGCATGTGAGGAACGGGATGTTGTCACCCGTAGAGTTCGAACGGCAGCAGATGATGAACACCGAGGGCGACTAGAAAACTATGGGCTATTCAAACGGCAGATGTGAATTCTCACCTCGGTTGTTCTTCCAATGCCCCATTTCACGACGATCCTCAACGCCCATATCCTTCATCGCCGTAGGATAGGATTTCAGCCCGTCAGTGACGATAGTGATGGGACTTCCGTGCCGCTTAAGCGGCTTCTTGAAGAACCTCAAAGCCGCAAATTTGTCACGTTTCTTGGTGACGTAGCTATCCAGGACCTCGCCCTCGTGATCAACGGCCCGCCACAGGTAATGTGTCTCGCCGTTGATCTTCACGAACACCTCATCAGGGTGCCAGCGCCAGTGACGGAAAGCACGCATCTGGCTCACTCGCTGGCGACGAATGTCAGCTGCGAACAACGGCCCAAAGCGGTTCCACCACAGCCGCACGGTCTCGTGGCAAATGTCGATACCGCGTTCGAACAGCAGGTCTTCCACGTTCCGCAAGCTCAACGGGAAGCGGACGTACATCATCACGACAAGGCGGATCACCTCAGGTGACGAGTTGAAGCGTTCGAATGGACTGGACGGCTTGGCTCTCGACCTGCGGCTCATACGAGCCAGCTAGCAGCCCTCGCCTGCAGCTGTCTGACAACACCGTAATCTCCAGTAAATACTGTGTTCAGTACTTACTGAAAAATCATAGCAAAGAAGGGTTGATCTCATGTATAAACGAATCGCTTTAACCGCCTCCATTCTGTCAACCATGCTGTTTGCAGGTCAGGCCCAGGCGCAGGAAACTCCGAGAATCTTTGCCGGCACGAACGGTGAGATCGAGGCGACGTTCTCCAGCAACAACTGCGTTGTGTACTACGATGCCAGAGGTCAGCGCGAACGTGCCAACGGCAACTGCAATCGCGGCCAGGTCTTGCTGGCGGATCGCGGCGTCGAGGCCTATCGGCGCGAACAGGGGATGGAAGGTTATCCCGGTAGCGAAGCGCCTCCCGGCGGCTTCGGCGGTGGACACTCAAGCGGGAATTACGGCCCTCCCGAAGTAGTGATGGATCGCCACGGGCGCAGCCATGTGAACGTGGGCGGCTCCTGCGTTGTCTATTTTGATCGCGACGGCGACCGCGACGGAACCAACGATCATTGTTCCCGCTCCGAACGTCGACAGGCCGATGACGCGATGGACACCTATCGCCGCGAACAGGGGCTCGAGCGGGAACATCACTCCGGCTACACCTTCGGCATTCCGGTACTGCAACTGCGTAACGGCAATTACCAGGCCACCGTATCGGGCACCTGCACCGTCTACTTCAATGATCGCGGCGGCATCCTCACATGGCTGCCCGACTGCACGACCGCAGAGCGAGCCAATGCATCGGTTGCGGTTCTGCAATATCGTCGCAATAACTGACCTGAAAGGGCGCCGGGCCATGTGCTGGCCCGGCGTTTACTAGAGGTGAGTGGTTTCGGCATGCATCTGTATCAGAGGCGAGAAACAATTGAGGAGTGGCGTGAAGCGGTTCTTCGCTGTCCGCGGCGCTCATGCTTGCGACGATCCTCTTGGCCGCGCCCGCGCTTGCTGGATTAGCGGCACTTGGGCCGTAAGACGACAGTCCGGTTTGTTCTTCCCCGGCTGGAGAAGCAGACTTTCGGCTCCAACTGTAGTGAGGCATCTAGACTCAGGTCTGGTCATATCTGCAAGTTGCTCACTCCTTCCTGCTCTCACTCCACTCGTCTTGCGTAGCAGTCCGTTCACCGCCGGGCGGCTTGCGCAACCGGCACGCCTCAAGCATCCAGCCGCGTGATGTTACAACATGGCATAGTTTCGGGGCGTACTGGCCCTGCACTTGCAATCAAATGCCTGTTTGGCAGCGTTTGGTGTGCGCTCCTGCTCGCCGTTGTGCTGTTCCAGGCAAGCGTTGTTCAGTCACACGTCCATACTGGCTTGGATTCACAAGCTGATGCTGCAGCGCTTGTATTCGCGTCTGACATCCAGAACATGTCTGATGCCCCGGATGACTCATCTGGCAGCTTGAGTGACTGTTTCCTGTGCAGTGAAGCAAACCTGTCGGGCCAGTACCTGCTACCTGAAGCCCAGGGGATCTTGTCAAACGTTACGCTGGGTCTCGCTGTCGAGGCCCAGGATGTGCTCGGACTGCTATTGCCTCGCAACGGGGTCGGCTGGTTAGGCCGCGCACCCCCTCAATAACTCCACATCCTCGACGACGGCTGCACATTGCAGCCGCGACTTTCCGGCCACGCTGCTCACAGGGCAGCGGAAGCGCCTGTCGATCTGGAGTTACTTGAATGCGGTCCACTTTTCTCATTGGCGCCGCTGCGGTTGCGCTGTTCCCCTGTTCCGCCTTCGCCCAGGACGCGGACAATCCGCCGCCCGAACCGGCTGGCGATGATTATCACGGGCCCATCGTGGTCACGGCTCCCGGGCTCGACAGGCTGGACGTGCTTGCCGGCACCTCGGTCGTCGACGGCATCCAGTTGCAGCGCAACCAGGATGGCCAGCTCGGCGAAGTGCTGGACGACTTGCCCGGCGTTTCGGCCAGCGGTTTTGCACCCGGCGTTTCCCGCCCTGTCCTGCGCGGCTTCGGTGGCGAGCGCGTGCGCGTGCTTTCGGACGGGGTCGGGGCGATCGATGCGTCGAGCGCTTCAGACGACCACGCCGTGACCGTCGAGCCGCTGATTGCCGATCGGATCGAAGTGCTGCGTGGTCCTGCCGTGCTGCTCTACGGTAGCCAGGCGATTGGCAGTGCCGTCAATGTCATCACCAAGCGCATTCCCCCAGTGTTCCCGACGAACCGGTGCACCTCGATGCGCTGGCCGGTTTCGACACGGCCAGCAATCGCGTTGAAGGCGGGCTGTCGCTCGACGTCCCGCTGGGTGACAGCGTGGCCTTCCATATCGACGGTTCATACCGCAACACTGACAATCTCTCGATTCCTGGCTTCGTCGGTACCGAAGCAGTGCGACAGCAATTGCTGGAAGGTGCCGAAGAGGAAGAGGAAGAAGGCCACTTCGACGAGGCAGAAGAGTTCCGCGAAGGTGCCGCTGCCCGCGATGAACTGCCCAACAGCTGGACCGAGACTTACACCCTCGGGACTGGCCTCGCCTTCTTCTCGGGTAACAGCAGTATCGGCGTTTCGTTCGACTACTACGACACCAACTACGGCATTCCTGGCCTGCCGGGCTTCGGCCACGTCCACGCGCATGAGGACGAGGACGAAGATCACGACGACGAAGATCACGACGACGAAGATCACGATGAGGAGGAGCACGAGGAAGAGGGCCCCGTTTCCATCGGCATGAAGCGCTATCGGGCGGACCTGCGCGCTGTGCTCGACCTTGGTGATGGCTTCTTCGATGAGCTGCAGACCCGCTGGGGCTACAGCGATTACACCCACACCGAGTTCGAAGGCGATGAGATCGGCACCGTTTTCGACGTCGAGGGCGTGGAAGGCCGACTCGAACTGGTGCAGTCGCGGCGCGGCGACCTGCAGGGTTCGGTCGGTGCCCAGTTCTCGTACTCCAGCTTTTCCGCGATTGGCGAAGAAGCGTTCATTCCTACCAACAGCATCGACAGCTTTGCGATTTTCACCGTTCAGGAACTGGACTTCGACCGCTTCGAGGTCGAGTTCGGAGGGCGGTATGAACACACCGACGTCGATGCCCAGGATTCGATCGGTATCTCGCGCGATTTTGATTCGCTTTCGGGTGCTGTCGGGTTCTCTTACGACGTTACCGAAAGCGCGTCGGACGAGCTTCGTGTCGGGCTAAACCTGTCCCGGGCAGAGCGCGCGCCTTCCGCACAAGAGTTGTTTGCGAACGGACCTCACGTCGCCACACAGCAGTTTGAGATCGGCAGCCCGACGCTCGATACCGAACAAGCTTGGGGCCTGGAAGGCTATGTGCGGGGCAATGTTGGCCCCGTGCAGCTGAGCGCTAGCATCTACCGAGCGATCGCGCATCGGCAATCGCGCGCGCCTGATCCCTGTCGGCCGCCAGCAGCTTGCGCAGGGTTTCCAGCCTCGTCTTCCTGTCGAGGGAGATTTCGCCCTCTTCGAGTGCTGACGCGGCTTGCTGGACGTGGTCTTCGTATTCTTCGAGCTGTTCCCGGTTGATCAGCGGATTGGTCGGCTCGACGAAGATTTCCTCCGCGATGGTGGCGGGCTCTTCGACGTTGGTCACGTCTTCAGTGACATCGTCTGTCGGTGTGGTTTCCGACGTTTCGGCTTCAGGAGAGGCGTCTTGGGCGGCGGCGCCTTGCGGCGATAAAAGAACAAGAACTGCACTCATCGCCAGAACGACAAATTGCCAACGTATGTTGTTCACCAGACTTGTCGCCCACTCTGCTGCCGTCAGTCTAGAAAAACAGAATTATGCGCAATCTCAAAACTCAATTTCGAAGATAGCGAACTGCGTTGCAGTTCAAACTCCGGCCCATCCTATTGAAACGAGTCAAAACGATACTTTCATATCATCGGTTTACTGTAACTCTTCAGGACGGCAAATTACTGCTGCAAACTCGTCAATCGACCAGCGTCACATCGACCGCTGTCTTCATTTTCTGTGGGGCGCTGCCGATGAAAGTGCCGTCGATCGGCGAGACGTCGGCATAATCGCGGCCCATCCCGATGAGAATATGGTCCTCACGCGCGAGACAATTGTTGGTGGGGTCGAATCCGATCCAGCCAAGGTCTTGTCCGCACCACACGTTCACCCAGGCATGCATCGCGTCCGCGCCCACCAGCTTCGGCTTGCCCGGCGGCGGCAGAGTGCGCAGGTAGCCGCTGACGTAACCTGAGGGGATGCCGTGGCTCCGCAGGGCCATTATCATGATGTGCGCGAAATCCTGGCACACACCTTCGCGCCGTTCGAATGCCTCTTCGGGCGGAGTGCGGCTGGTTGTCGCTCCGCTGTTGTAGGTGAACTCTTCGTAGATCGCGGCCATCAGGGATGATGCAGAACGCACGATGCCCGCCTCTGGCTGAAGATGCTGCGCGGCCCATTGCCCTATCGCATCGTCGATCCCGGCAATTCGCGAAGGAAACAGGTATGGCACCGGCGAGGTGACGGACAGGTCACGCATGTTTGCGGCCTGTTCGCGCACCTGTGCATCCGGCGAACTGACGCTGGGTACGGGCGGCGGATCGATCTCCATCGTGAACTCGCTGGTGATCTCCAGCTGCTCAAACGGTTCCTGAAAGCCGATGTGCGTGGTGTTCACGCAGTAGGGACCGGCGGTTTGCGTGCGCACAATGGGCAACGGCGAAACATTCAACTGGCTGGCGTGCATCACCTGACCCGGCCATTGCCACGGGACCAGACGAAGGTTGAACTGAGCCTGCGCGACGGGCGCCGAGTAGCTCAGCGTGCTGACATGCCGGACACGGTAGATCATGCCAGCAGCCTGACCGGCGCTTTGCCCGGAGATTGGTCGTCCTGCAGGAAATACCGCTTGCTGATCGCTTCGGACAAGGCTGCCAGGTCTTCACCCACGCTTTCCAGGTCCTTGCTGGTCAGGGAATTGGCGTCAAAGCCCTCCAACCGCACGCGCAGTTGCCTCACCAGACGCAGCGGCGGCTCCGGCATGCCGTTATCTTCCAGCGGCGGAATGGAGGAGAGATGGTCCTCGATCCGCGCGACCTGATAGGCCAGCCCGCGAGGCTGTGCCGGATCGAGCAGCACCATGTCGAACACCGGCGCGATGTAGGGCATCGCCAGATAGCGACTGCGGTAGAGCGATTGCCCGTCAACGAGGTCCAGCAGGGCGGAAAGGTCCTCCGCGCTCGCGCTGCCCGGCACGATCGACTGCGCGGACTGCAGGATCATCGAGCCGCGCTCCAGCCGCATGCCCATGTCGAGAAAGCGCCAGGCTGGCCCTCGGCTCATCCCGTCGGAAAGCAGCCAGGACAGCGCGGCATGGCGCTCGATCATGCGGTCGCAGGCCACGGCCATGCTGTCGAGGTCGCCGGGAATGTACTTGGGCAGCTTCTTCTGGATCGCTCGCCAGGCGTCGCGCGTCAGCCAGTCGCGCAGCAGCTGGGCGATACGTCTTTCGCGCTGGGCGAGCGAACGCACCGATCCGCTGTAATCGCTGCTGCCAAGCGCTGCTCCTGCAAGGCGGGATAGCGGCCACTTAATGCTTTGTTCGGGCACAGCGCCCAGCGAACGCAGCAGGTTCGTCAGCCTGTTCACCGTGCTGCCCGTGGCCGGCAGCTGCCCCGCGGTGGAGACCTGATCGGCCAGAGCGCGGATAATGCGCACGGTCTGATGCGCCCGCTCGCCGTATCGGGCGAGCCAGAAAAGATTGTCGGCGGACTGGCTGGAGAGAAGACCCTGCTCGCGCCGAATTTCCAGCTTGGCGGGTTTCAGGACTTCGGAAGGAACCTCGCTCGGCGCTGCATCCACGATGCACACGTCGGTCGAGATATCGCCCATGCCCATCAGCGAAGTGCGCAGGTCGCCGCGCTCGGAAATGCGCGCAAAGCCGCCTTGCAGGACGACCCAATCGCCCTTGTCATCACGCGCGAGGAAAGCGCGCAGGGTGAAACCGCGCGGCTCGAAACGGCCATCGGCAAGCGCAGGCGTGGTCGACAGGCTGACGATTTCCTGCGCGGTATAGTCCATGGGCCGCGCTGCCATCCCGCGCTCCAGTTCGGCGCGTTCGGCATCGTTCAGGCTGGCACCTGCGCGGGTGTGCCCGTCAGGCAAGCCGGTTATCGGACGGCGGTAGGCCGAACTGATGACGAGATTGTCGAGATTGGCGAGGACATGGGCACGCTCCTGCTCGCCGCCGCACCACCATGTCGCGGCATTGGGCAGTTTCAGCGGCTCACCCAGCATGGAACGGGCAAGCCGTGGCAGGAAGGCCGGCATGGCGCGGCTCTCGACAACGCCTGCACCCGGCCAGTTGGCCAGAACGAGGCCTTCGCCCGCAGCGGTGATGAGGTTCGGCACACCGATCTGCGAACGCGCATCGAAGCTCATCGGGTCAATATCGCGCGTGCCGATCCAGCGCCACAGCGCGTCGATCCGCTTGAGACCTGCAATTGTGCGCACGAACAGCTTGCCCTCCCGCACGGTCAGGTCGCGGCCTTCCACCAGGGAGAAGCCGAGATGCCGCGCCAAGTGCGCCTGTTCGGGATAGGACTGGTTGAAGCGGCCCGGCGTCAGCAGCGCCATGCGAGGGTCCGCCCGTTCGCAACTGGCGGCAATGCCCTGCCGGAATGCATCGAAGAAACCGCCTTGCTGGCGCACGCCGACAGAGGCCATTAGCCCACCCGTCGCGCGCCCGATGGCGAGGCGGTTTTCCAACGCGTAACCCATTCCCACAGGAAAGCGCACGCGGTCTGACAGCACGCGCCATTCGCCGGTCGGCCCTCTGGCAAGGTCAACCGCGTAGACATTGAGGAAGTGCCCGCCGCTCGGCTCCATGCCGACAAGGCGGCGTGCGAAGTTCGCGCTGCCCGAAACGACAGCGGCAGGCAGATGGCCTTCGGTAACAAGCCGCTGCTGGCCGTAGATGTCCGCGATCACCTGCTCCAGCAGGTCGGCACGCTGGATCAGCCCTTCGGAGATGGACTGCCATTCGTCCGCGCCGATGAAGATCGGCATGGGATTGAGCGGCCATGGGCGTTCCTGCTCGTCTCCTGTCAGGCGAAAGGCGAGGCCCAGGTCCTCCACGATATTGTCGAGAAACGGTTGCAGCGAAGCGAGGTCGCAGTGGCACTGGTTTGACAGGCCGCCTGCAAACTTGCGCCATGCAGCGCGCGTGACTTCAGGCGACGAGGCGAACAGGTCGCCCGCCCCATCCTGCGGCGCATAATAGGCGAGCGGATCGGTGCCCGGGTCGGGCCCGAACAGGTCCGCCTCGTGCGACGATCCGCTTGGGGCGAGCCCCTGACCGGTCATCCCTGCCGAGCCGGCCTGCGCAGGTCGAGCGTCATCGGAAATTCGCCTCTCTCCTCATCCGCCGGAATATCTACCTTGCCCGGCGTGTGGCCATGTTCCTGAAAGCGCGCCTTGCGCCTCGCCTCGGCCTCGAAATTGTTGATCGGAACGTCATCGTAATTGCGTCCGCCCGGATGTGCCACATGATAGACGCATCCGCCCAGCGAACGAGAGTTCCAGCTGTCGAAAACATCGAAAGTCAGCGGGGCGTCAGCGTCCAGCAGCGGGTGCAGGCACGTGGCAGGAGCCCATGCCTTGTAACGCACGCCGCCCACGTATTCGCCGGGCTTGCCAGTCGGGATCAGCGGTATCCGGCGACCGTTGCAGGCGATCACATGGCGTCCCGGTGTCAGGCCACTGGCCCGCACTTGCACCCGCTCCGTCGAGCTGTCGACATAGCGCACCGTGCCGCCGACCGCGCCGGTTTCGCCCAGCACGTTCCAAGGCTCGAGCGCATGGCTGATCTCCAGTTCCACGCCGCCTGCGTGAATGGTGCCGTGCACGGGGAAGCGGAACTGGTGCTGGGCCTCGAACCAGTCGGGATCGAAGTCGTATCCCGCCCGGCGCAGGTCATCCAGCACATCGAGGAAGTCGGCCCAGCAGAAATGCGGCAGCAGGAAGCGATCGTGCAGGGTCGTACCCCAGCGCACCAGTCCGCCATCCTGTGGCTCGCGCCAGAACCATGCCAGCAATGCGCGCAGCAGCAGTTGTGCAGCAACGCTCATCTTGGCATCGGGCGGCATCTCGAAACCGCGGAACTCCACCAGGCCGAGGCGGCCTGTCGGGCCATCGGGCGAATAGAGCTTGTCGATGCAGATTTCGGTGCGGTGCGTGTTCCCCGTCACGTCCACCAGCATGTTGCGGAACAGCAAGTCCACGATCCACGGGAACTTCGGCGGCTCGCCCGGCGGAGGCACCTGTCCCAATGCGATTTCCAGCTCGTAGAGGCTGTCGTGCCGTGCCTCGTCGATGCGCGGGGCTTGGCTGGTCGGGCCGATGAACAGGCCGGAAAACAGGTAGCTGAGCGAAGGGTGGCGCTGCCAGTAAAGCACGAAGCTCTTGAGCAGGTCCGGCCTGCGGATGAAGGCGCTTTCGGTGAAGCTGGCGCCGCCCATCACGAGGTGGTTGCCGCCGCCCGTGCCGACAGAGCGACCATCGACCATGAACTTGTCCGCCGTCAGCCCGCATTCCCGCGCGGCGTCGTAAAGGCGGGTGGTAACGTCGACCAGTTCGTCGAACGTCGCTGTCGGGTGAATGTTCACCTCGATCACTCCGGGATCGGGAGTGACTTTCAACACGTTGATGCGCGGGTCCGGCGGCGGCGGATAGCCTTCGATCCGCACAGGCAGCTGCATCGCTTCGGCGGTCGCTTCGATTTCGGCCACCAGTTCGAGGAAATCCTCCATCGCTTCGACAGGCGGGATGAAGACGGAGAGGTAAGTGCCCTTGGATTCCACCGTCAGCGCGGTGCGCACGGCACCTTCGATGATCTCCTGCTCGACGATTTCCTGCCTGTTGCCCTCGGCCTGCTCCACGCGCTGGAGGCGCTGTTGCTTCGTCGGCGTCTCGGCCTCACGGTTTTCCTCAACCGCCTGCGCGCGCTGCTCCCGGTAGTCGGCTAGCGGAGCGCCGGGATCGGTTTCGACGCGCGGGTGGATGTAGGGATAGTCGCTCTTTGAAACGTGCGGCAGAGAGCCAAGCGGCAGACGATAACCGAGCGAGGAGTCCCCCGGCACAGCGAAAAGCGCGCCGCGCCGCAGCCGCCATTGCTCGCTTTGCCAGCGGCCCGGCTCCTTGGCCTGCTTTGTCTGCCAGCGCTGGATCGGCAGCACATAGCCGACGGGTTTGGTGAGACCACGGCTGAACGTGTTCACGATGCGCTGGCGTTCCTCGGGGTCCTCGATCTTGGGATCGAGCGGCGAAACGTTGACCGGCAATTCGCCTTCGCGTTCAATCCATTTTTCTGGGTCTTCATAGACCGGGTGGACGAAATCATCGCCCACGCCGAGGTTGGCCGCCGCGGTATTGAGAAATTTTGCCGCCTGCTCCGGTCCGACAGTCGGCTCGGCGTCCTCTTCCGGATCGCCGGCGATCAGTCCGGGGTTGTTCCACAGCGGCTTGCCGTCCTTGCGCCAGTAGAGCGAATAGCCCCAGCGCGGCAGGCTCTCGCCCGGATACCACTTGCCCTGCCCGTGATGCAGCAGCGCGCCTGGCGCGAAAGCCGCACCCATCTTGCGGATGAGCTTGTCGGCGTATTTCGCCTTTGTGGGGCCGACGGCATCGCCGTTCCACTCGGGCGCTTCGCCAGCATTCTCGGCAACGAAAGTCGGCTCTCCCCCCATGGTCAGGCGAACGTCTTGCGCCTGCAAATCCTCGTCTACCTTGGCGCCGAGGTTCAACAGCGCCTGCCAGCGATTGTCGGTAAAGGGCTTGGTGATGCGCACCGCTTCCTTCACCCGCTCCACGCTCATGGAGAAATTGAAGTCCACCTCGGCGGGTTCGGCCAGCCCTTCGATCGGGGCGGCGGAGCGGTAATGCGGTGCGGCGCAGAGCGGAATGTGCCCCTCGCCTGCAAACATGCCGCTGGTGGCGTCCAGCGCCACCCAGCCTGCACCGGGCACATAGGCCTCCGCCCATGCGTGCAGATCGACCACGTCCTGCGTCACGCCCTTGGGGCCTTCCACCGGCTCGACATCGGCGACCAGCTGAATCGAATAGCCCGAAACGAAGCGCGCAGCGAAGCCGAGGCGGCGTAGCAGTTGCACCAGCAGCCATGCAGAATCGCGGCAGGAACCGCTGCCGATTTCCAGCGTCTGCTCGGGCGTCTGCACGCCGCTTTCCATGCGAATCACGTAGTCGACGCGCTGTTCGATATTGCGGTTGATCTCGACGAGGTAATCGATGGTCCGTCCGGTGTAGTTCTTGTGGCTCTCGACCAGTGCTTCGAAGAGCGGGCCTTGCGGTTCGCAGTCGAAATAGGCGGCGAGGTCTGCCTTCAATTTGTCGTCGTAGGCGAAGGGATATTCCTCCGCTGCTTCTTCCACGAAGAAGTCGAAGGGGTTGATCACCGTCATGTCGGCAATCAGGTCCACCTCGATGCTGAATTCGCTTACCTTTTCGGGAAAGACGATGCGCGCCAGCCAGTTGCCATGCGGGTCCTGCTGCCAATTGATGAAGTGGCCTTCGGGCAGGATCTTGAGCGAGTAGTTGGGAACCGCCGTGCGCGTGTGCGGGGCAGGCCGCAGCCTGATCACCTGCGGCCCCAGCTTGATGGGGCGCGAATACTTGTAATGCGTGCGGTGATTGAGTGCGGCGCGTATCATGGAAGCGATTAGACGCCCGCCATTGCTGCAATGCAATATCTAACTTCGCAGACAGGCATTCGGGGAATGGCGGAAATCAGCGGGCCGCAGCGCGCTTTTCGCGGGCGACTTCGAAGCGGCGTACATAGTCGCCAAGTTCGTCCATCACCTCTGCCTCGGTCAGTCCGAATTCGGCGAGACTGTAGCGATGCGGGCGGCGTTTCAGCTTGCTGGCCTTCTTGCAATAGGCCTCCATCGCGGGCCACGCATGGTGGATGTCGAGGCCGATGAAATTGTAGATACGCCGCATCGCGCCGCGCCAATCGGCATCAACGTCCTCGTAATGAACGTCGATCATGCGCTCCGGCGCGATTGCCTCGCGCGCCATCTGCATCCGCTCGATCTGCAACCGTGTCTTGCGCAGCCACTCGCGGCCAACCTCGTGCGGGTCGGCATGGTCGGAATAGATGCAGGTCTGGTTCCAGGCGAGCGATGCTGAACTGGCGACCACGCGAATGGGATCGCGGTGAGTGAAGATGAAGCGCGCATCCGGGAAGACGTTCACCAGCGCATCAAGATCGAGCATGTGCTGGGGCGTCTTGAGAACCCAGGGCTTGAGCGAAGACTCCTGCTGCGACCACCCGATCAGCTTCAGCAACCGCGCCATCTGCCCGTAGACTGGCGTCGCGTCCTGATCCTCGCACCACTGGCCATAGCTCGGCACGTGCCACTGGGCCTCGTGCTTCATGCCCCAGAAGGAATTGACCAGCAGGCCAAGCTCTTCTTCAGGCTGCTTGGGACCGGTGGGGTGGATGGACAAGGTCTTCGGATTGGCGAGGTTCGCCACCATACGCGCACGGCGGGCAATGGTGACGCGGTGGTCGTGCCCGCCATGAGTGAAGTCGGGATAGGGGACCGGGCAGATCGTCTCGAAACTGCGCATGTGGGCAAAGCGCCTGTCCGCTGCCAGCAGTCGATGAAGGCGCGTGGTGCCCGATCGCATGGGGCCGACCACGAACACCGGATTGCGCAACGGACGCGCAAGGATTTCAGGATGACGGGCAAACCATTGCTCTGCGCGAAGACGATCGACCAGCACCTTCTCGCACTGCTTTACCGCGAACCACGCGCCCGCCTCGTGCAGCTGCGCCTCTTGCTCCAGCGATTCCAGCAGGACGGAAAGCGGCTTTTCGAACCATGGATCGCCGAAATCGTCGGACCCGGCCTGCTCGGCTGCGTGGTCCATCATGGCTTGCCTGTCGAAAGTTGCCGGATCGACCAGCCCCGCCTTCATCGCGAGGCGCGTGCCCCCTTGAATTGCGTCCACGAAGCGGGTGCGCCGCGGGGGCTTTTCGATAGTCTTGTCCAGCAAATCAGGCCCTTTTCGTGTCTGCCTTAGTGGTGACCTATCCAGCGGTGAACGCTGCCAAAGGTTCCCTCGCGCAGTTAACTCGCGGCCCACGGCACGCGTCAGTGCTGGACAAGCGGCAAGGTGGCGATGCATAGCCCGCGCCCATGCATGACCTTCGATTGATCCGAGAGAATCCCGAGGCTTTCGACGCGGCGCTGGCAAAGCGCGGCGTGGAGCCTGTTGCCGCCGACCTGCTCAAGCTGGACGAGGAGCGCCGCGCCCTCACCACCCGCCTGCAGGAGATGCAGAGCCGCCGCAACGAGGCCTCCAAAGCCATCGGTCAGGCCATGGGCCAGGGCGACAAGGAAAAGGCCGAGGCGCTGAAGGCCGAAGTCTCCGAAATCAAGCAGACGATGCCGCAACTGGAGGATGAAGAGCGCAAGAAGACCAAGGCGCTGAACGACTGGCTTGCCTCCATCCCCAATCTGCCAGCCGAAGGCGTGCCGGAAGGCGAGGACGAGAGCGACAATGTCCATGTCAGCCGCTGGACATCGCCGCACACCTTCCACTTCACGCCCCGCGAACATGCCGACATGGGGCCGGAACTCGGCATGGATTTCGAGACTGCCGTAAAGATGAGCGGTGCGCGCTTCACTTTCCTGCGCGGGCAGATGGCTCGCCTGAACCGCGCCATTGCCCAATTCATGCTCGACCATCAGACGAGCGAGAACGGCTACACCGAGTGCGCTCCGCCGCTGCTTGTGCGTGACGAAGCTGTGTTCGGCACAGGCCAGCTGCCCAAATTTGCGGAAGACCTGTTCCACACCACCGATGGTCGCTGGCTCATTCCAACTGCCGAGGTCAGCCTGACCAACTCGGTGCGCGAGCAGATCATCGACGATCTTACCTCGCCTATCCGCCTCACCGCCCTCACCCCCTGTTTCCGGAGCGAAGCGGGTGCGGCGGGCAAGGACACGCGCGGCTTCATCCGCCAGCACCAGTTCGACAAGGTGGAACTCGTCGCCATTTGCCGCCCGGAAGACGCGCATGCGGAACACGAGCACATGGTGGAAAGCGCCGAGAGCGTGCTGCGCGCTCTCGAGCTGCCTTACCAGAAGGTGCTGCTGTGCACCGGTGACATGGGCTTCGGCGCGCGCAAGACTTTCGACCTCGAGGTATGGCTGCCCGGTCAGGATGCCTACCGCGAGATCAGCTCGATCAGCTGGTGCGGCGATTTCCAGGCGCGGCGCATGAATGCGCGCTTCCGTCCGGAAAGCGGCGCGAAGAAGACCGAGTTCGTCCACACGCTGAACGGCTCCGGCCTTGCCGTTGGCCGCACGCTGGTGGCGGTGCTGGAAAACTACCAGCAGGAAGACGGCTCGGTAATCGTGCCCGATGCCCTGAAGCCCTATATGGGCGGGCTCGAAAAGCTGTTACCTGCCTGATTCATGCGGATTCTGCTTACCAACGACGACGGCATTCACGCCCCCGGACTGACTGTTCTGGAAGAGATTGCCCACGAGCTTTCCGACGATGTGTGGGTCTGCGCCCCGGCCGAGGAGCAATCGGGCGCGGGCCACTCGCTCACCCTGCACCACCCCGTGCGCCTGCGCGAACATGGCGAGAAGCGTTACAGCGTCATCGGCACACCGACGGATTCGGTGAACCTCGCTTTGCGCAAGCTGTTTGCCGAGAAAAAGCCCGATCTCGTGCTTTCAGGCGTCAACGCGGGTGAGAACCTTGGCGACGACATCACCTATTCCGGCACCATTTCCGCAGCGATGGAAGCCGCGCTTGCGGGCATTCCCGCCATCGGTCTCAGCCAGGCTTTTCGCGAGAACAGCCCAGGCTTCGAGGCGGCTACCAAATGGGGTGCGAAAGTGCTCGGCCCGCTGATCGACATGCAGATGGCCAAGCGCACGCTGGTGAACGTCAACTTCCCCCCGCTGGCCGCCGACGAAGTGAAGGGCATCCGCGTGGTGCGGCAGGGCTTCCATGACTACGCGCGCGGCTCGCTTGCCGAGGGCACCGATCCGCGCGGGCGCAAGTACTACTGGTTCGGCCTGCAGGATGCAGAACACACGCTGGACCACGGCACCGATCTGGAAGCAGTCGAGGACGGCTACATCGCCGTTACCCCGCTCCAGCTCGATCTGACCAACCACTCCGCCATTTCCAATCTGGCAGAGAGGTTCGGCTAAGGCATGTCACGCTCGCACAACAGGGATTTGCAAAGGGTCGGCAAACGCCGCTTTGCACCCCTGCGCCGTGCGGTGAACATCCCTGTCTGGGGCGACCTTTTCATTCGTCTCGGCCTCGCCGTCTTCCTCATCTTCGTGGTGGTGATGATCCACTGGTGGGACCGTAACGGACTGGTCGACAACCTCGACGGCCACGTCAGCTTCCTCGACGTGATCTATTTCACCATGATCTCGATCACGACGACGGGCTTTGGCGACATCGCCCCCATCAGCGACCGCGCGCGGCTGGTGGAAGCGGTGATCGTGACGCCGGTCCGTTTTGCCGTCCTGTTCATCTTCGTCGGCACCGCCTACAACTTTCTAATCAAGCGCAGCTGGGAGAAATTCCGCATGGCCCGCATCCAGGAACAGCTTTCCGACCATGTCGTGGTCCTCGGCTTCGGCGTCTCCGGCGCAGAGGCCGTGGGCGAACTGATCGAGCGCGGCACCGACCCCGCCTGCATCGTCGTGATGGACATGAGCGAGGAACGCCTCGAACAGGCCGAGGCACTCGGATGCAACGTGATCGAGGCCGATGCCTCGCGCGACGAGAACCTTGAGGCCGTGCGCATTTCAGAAGCGCAGACCGTTCTGGTTTCGGCAGGCCGCGACGACAGCTCGATCCTGATCGTGCTGACCGTGCGCCACCTCGCGCCAAAGGTGCCGATCAGCGTGGTCGTGCGCGCCGCCGATAACGAACTGCTGGCGCGTCAGGCTGGCGCGGATAACGTGATCAATCCGGTGCGGTTCACCGGCCTGCTGCTCGCAGGTTCTGCGCGCGGCGCGCATATTGCCGATTACCTTGGCGATCTCGCCTCCGTCACCGGACGCGTGCAACTGGTTGAACGCGAAGTGCTGCCCGACGAAATCGGCAAGCCGCTGGGCGAACTTTCAACCGGCGGACGCGGCCTGCGCATCTATCGCAACGGCACCGCCTGCGGCTTCTGGGAGCACGAGGCCGATTGCCTGCAGGCGGGCGACATCGTCGTCGAAATCCGTCCCGCCGATGTCGAGGGGCCGGACGGCAACGACGCCATGCCGGAAGATTAACCGAGCGCGATGAATACGCCGCCGACGGCTGCCAAGCCGACGATGAAGTGAGCGGCATCAATGAAGAACAGCTTACCCGGCCGCATCTGGAACAGGTAGTTGATGCCCAGCGCAGGTGTCATGATCACCGCGCCGAAACCGACTGCCATCATCATGATCACGTGCGGAGCCGGATTGGTGCGGGCGATGTTGTGCCCCAGCATCAGCACCACCAGCATTTCGAACAGGAACGCCAGCAGCATGATCAGCCAGGTCGGGTTCTGACCGGGTCGCGGCCCGGCTTTCACCATCTCGTCGGTAATGCCGTTCATCTCGCGCCATGGCTTGCCGAACAGCGGGCCGTACCAGATCGCGCCGATCACGAACCACGCCAGCGTGCCCAGCACGACGGCCAGCAGATTTACGTCACCCATATTCCCGCTCCATTTCCAAGTCCCGCGCTTGCTCTAGCCCAAAGCCGCAATCGGGTGTAGGGGCGCGCGCGTCATGGCAACGCAAATCCCAGATCAGAAGAAAGTCGGCATGGTCAGCCTCGGCTGTCCGAAGGCCCTCGTCGATTCAGAGCGCATTCTCACGAAGCTGCGCGCCGATGGCTATGCCATGAGCCCGGATTACCAAGGCGCGGACGTCGTGCTGGTGAACACCTGCGGCTTCCTCGATTCCGCCAAGGAAGAGAGCCTGGAGGCGATCGGCGAGGCGATTGCTGAGAACGGGCGCGTGATCGTGACCGGCTGCATGGGCGACGAGGCGGAACTGATCCGCAAGCGTTTCCCGCAGGTTCTGGCGATCACCGGCGCGCACCAGTACGAAGACGTCGTGGAGGCCGTGCACGAGGCCGCGCCGCCGTCGCAGGGGCCCTACATCGACCTCATCCCGCAGGCGCTGCCCGACGTGAAGCTGACGCCGCGCCACTATAGCTACCTGAAGATTTCCGAGGGCTGCAATCACTCCTGCGCCTTCTGCATCATCCCGCAGCTGCGTGGGAAACTGGCCAGCCGCCGGATCGATGCCGTGTTGCGCGAGGCGGAAAAGCTGCTGGCCGCAGGCACCAAGGAACTGCTCGTCATAAGCCAGGACACCTCGGCCTATGGCGTCGACACGCGCCACGAAGAGCGCATGTGGAAGGACCACCCTGTCCGTGCCCACATGACCGATCTGGCCCGCGAACTCGGCCAGATGCGCACGACCGAGGGCGATGTTCCGTGGGTACGGCTGCACTACGTCTATCCCTACCCGCACGTCGACCAGGTCATCCCGCTGATGGCCGAAGGGCTGCTGACGCCGTACCTCGACATTCCCTTCCAGCACGCCAGCCGCGCAGTGCTGAAGGCCATGAAGCGTCCGGCGAACGAGGCGAAGGTGCTAGAACGCTTGAAGGCTTGGCGCGAAATCTGTCCGGAGATCGCCATCCGCTCCAGCTTCGTAGTCGGCTTTCCCGGAGAGACCGAGGACGACTTCAAGTACCTGCTGGAATGGCTGGAAGAAGCCCAGCTCGACCGCGTAGGCGCTTTCCGCTTCGAGCCGGTGGAAGGCGCTGCAGCAAACGCGCTGCCCAATCCGGTGCCGGAAGAAGTGAAGGAAGAACGCTTCGCCCGCGTGATGGAAGTGACCGAACGCATCAGCGCCGCGAAGCTGGAAGCCAAGGTCGGCACCACCATCCCCGTCATCATCGACGAGGTTGGCGAGCCTGACGAAGAAGGCGACATCGGCGCGACGGGCCGCTCTCAGGCAGACGCGCCGGAGATCGACGGCGCGGTCTATCTGCGCAACGTGCGCGAGACGCTGAAGGCAGGCGACTTCGTGAACGTCGAAGTCGAGGATGCCGACGCGCACGATCTGTTCGGCGTGATCGACGAAGACTGATCCGTCCTAGCGACCAAATGAAAAGAGCCGCTCCGGTCCTACCGCAGCGGCTCTTTTCGTAAGTATGGTCACGATCAGCGCGGCGTGTTGCTGACCTGATAACCGTCGATCACCACGCCGGTCACGTGGCTGGTGAATTCGAACGGATCGCCGTCGAACATGGCAACGTCGCCATCCTTGCCCACTTCCAGCGAGCCGACGCGCTCTTCCATGCCGATGATGCGGGCGGCATCAATGGTGATGCTGGCGAGTGCATCTTCGGGCGCAAGGCCGTTGCCTGCGGCGAAGCCCGCTTCCCACAGCACCACGCGGGTTTTCGGCACATATGCCTCGTAACCCGATTGCAGGGCGAAGGGGATGCCCGCTTCGGCCAACACCGATGCGGTGGTGAAAGCGGCGTTCTCAAGCTCGCCTTCGTTGCGCGCCATGGTCGGGTGCAGAATGACGGAGACGCCCGCTTCGCGCAGTTCGTCCAGCATCATGTGAGCATCGGCCGCACCGTCGATCACCACTTCGATGCCAAATTCGTCGGCAAGGCGCAGGGCCGACATGATGTCCTGCGCGCGGTTGGCGGTGACGAGCAGCGGACGCTCACCGCGAATGACGGAGCGGAAAGCCTCGTCCACCAGATCGCGGGTGGCGGCGTTTTCGTCCTCGTCCTCTTCGTCCTCGGTGGTGGATTCACCGTTTTGCGCAGCGACCAGCGCCTGTCGCAACATGGCCATCTGCTTGGCGCGTGTGCCGGGCGCACTTTCGCGGTCCAGCGCCCAGCTACCGAGATTGGCGACCACCATGGTACCATCCTCGACGACGGCAGCATCGACGGTGTTGCCAACGGTCTTCACCACCATTGTCTGTCCCGATACGAGCGCGCCGGGACCATGTCCGGTGTGAACGGTGGTGACGCCCAGTTCGCGGACCCACTGCACAAGCCGGTCATGCGGGTTGTAGGCGTCGATCGCGCGCAGGTGCGGCTGCACGGGCGAAGTATCGTCCAGCTGATCCTGATCGTCGGGCTGGTTGAGATAGCCTGTCAGACCAACGGTGGAGTGCGCGTCCACCAGACCCGGCGTGACAATGGCAGCGTCCAGCACGGTCATGCCGGCGGGAATGGCAGTGCTGGCGGCAGGGCCGACAGCGGTAATGCTGCCATCCTCGATCACGACCACGCCGTTCTCGATCACGCCCTGCGGGCCCATGGTCCATACCTGCTGGCCGCGCACGGCAATGTCCTGCGCAAGGGCAGAGGTGGAAAGCAGAGCGGCGGTGAAGGCGCCTGCGACAAATTTGCCGATGGTCTTCATTGCGCGTCTCCCAGCATGTGCGCCTCTCGTTCGAGAACGTGGGTGTTCGTCTGCGGGTTGCCCGCGCCATAGCCGCCGGTGGCCATCAGCAGGTCTTCGGGGTCGGAACTATCGTAGAGCAGTTCGCCCATAACCCACGTTTCGTTGAGATCGGTGTAGACCGACAGCGGATCGCCGGTGAGGACAAGGAAGTCGGCCATCTTGCCCGCTTCCAGGCTGCCGACATGGTCGCTGAGGCCGAGCTGGGTAGCGCCATTGATGGTGAGTGCGCGCAGTGCACCGTCGCGGCTCATCCCGCCGCGCACGGCGATGCCGGCCTGGCGGAACATCAGGCGGCTATCGAGAATGTTGTCGTCGGAATGGAGCGAAATAAACACGCCCGCTTCTTCAAGCCGGGCGACAGTCTCGATATTGGCATTGGCCGCTTCCAGCTTGCCGCCCGGGCTATCGACCAGAATGGACGAGATCGGCACGCCCTCGGCGGCGATTTCGCGTGCGACGCGGTCGCTTTCCATGCCGTGCTGGATCAGCATGTTGAAGCCGAATTCGCGGCGCAGGCGCAGCGCGGTCATAATGTCGTCCGCGCGGTGGGTGTGGAAGTGGACGAGGCGGCTGCCGTCGAGCACTTCGCACATGGCGTCCATGCCGATGTCGCGCGGGGATTTTTCACCGCCGCAATATTCCTGCGCGGCGACGAAGTGCTGGCGCACCATGGCGGCGCTACGGGCGCGGGTTGAGGGGAACAGCGGGCTTTCGCGCAGCGGGTTCGTGCCGTTCGCCATCTTCATGCCGCCCATGATGTCACCATCGTCATCGCGCCATGCGTAGTCCTCGATGGTGTTGCCCTGGGTCAGGTGCATGTAGAAAGTCTGCCCGCTCATCAGGTAGCCGGAGCCCGGCATGATGTTGGCGGTGGTGACCCCGCCCGAGCGGGCGCGGTTAATGGAACTATCGCGCACGTTGATTGAGTCGAGCGCGCGCACGTCAGGTTGGATCGCGCCGGAACTATCCGCGCCGGAAACCTGCCCGATATGCGAGTGGGTATCGACGATGCCCGGCATGATTACCAAGCCGCTCGCGTCACGCACGTCCGCGCCATCGGGAATGTCTACCGTGGCACCCACGGCGACGATCTCGCCATTGTGGATCACCATCGTGCCGTTCTCGATGGTGCCTGTTCCGCTGGTGCCGGTCATCGTGTGGATGGTGGCGCCGGTAAAGGCGATCGGCGTCTCCTGCGCCAGCGCCGGCGATGCCAGCACCGCGCCCAGAGCCGTGGCGGCGAGTGCCGCCCGTTTCATGATTGGCATGGAAGTCCCCTTGTCGTTTCACGAGAGACTAGCGCGGGGACGCAGCGGCGCAAGCCTATTCGGGCGCGCTTTCCGCATACTCCAGCGCGAAGCTGGGATCGCATTCGTAGGGGTAGACGTGCTGCCCTTCGCGCTTCTCCCACTCGATCCACCGCGCGCCGTTGTTGGCGATCATTTCCGGGTCGGAGAACCACTGCGTCGCCACCAGCCGACCATCCTCGGGATTGATACGATAGCGTTCCACCATGCGGATTTCGGCGGAATGGTCGAGGCCGTTGTTGGTGATTGTGCTGGGGGAGATGTGGCTGGTCTCGATCACCAGTTCCTCGCCTTCCCAATGGCCGGTGGAAAATCCCATCTTGGAGTGGGGATAGCCCTCTGGCGCTTCTCGATCATCCATGAAGATGAGGCGCACCTGGTCGAAGTATTCGTAGCGGATGACGATCAGACCGTCCGTCTGGTGTATCTCGAACGGAAACGGGCCTTGCAGGGCATAGACGATGCTGGGCGGCAGGCAGACACGCGACAGGGTCATTTCGTCCTCGGGATTCCATGCCTCGGCCCGCGCGACTGCTTCCTCGGTCAGTTCCAGCCCGCCGTATTCGCCGCGCGGGAATTCGACGACACCGGTATCTTCCACCAGCACGGTGTTTTCAGGCAGTTTCGCCAGCATGTCCGGTGCGGGTTCGCCGAGGTCGAACACCGGCCCCCAAAAGCCGGAAAGGTCTGGCGTTTGCTGAGCGGCGGCAGGCGCAGCCAGCAGGGCGAATGCGAACAGCAGTCGTTTAACCATCGTTCTGCCCGAACGGTGCATTGCCGATCATTCGTCCGTCCGCATCGCGCACCTCGCGGATGCGCATGTAGTTGCGGCCATCGCGGGAACGCCAGCCCGATACGCTGACTTGCTGACCTGGACGCAGGCTTTCCCTACTCCACCCCCGGCGTCGCAAGACGACAGGCGCGTTCGTCTCCGCGCGCCATTCCTCCCCGTCGACTTCCAGCACCAGCGTGCCGTGCGGATTGGTGAAGCGGAACGCAGTGACGGTACCGTCCAATGTCACCGTTTGGTCCGGGTCGAAATAGACCGCGAAGGAATGGTGCGCGCTGGCAGGCAGCGCTGCGGCCAAGGCCAGCGTGGCGATTGCGGCGATGCGCATGGGTTTTCTCTCTCCTCTGCCCGAACATTGGCGAGGGAAACGAGCGCGGTCCAGTACCTTAACGAAAGGTGCGGAAGGTGATTGAGCGGCGCGTTTCGTCCATCGGCGTGATGGAGTGCTCCCACCTGTCCCGAGCCTCGCCCGAAAGCAGGTATGCCCCGCGCGCCGGCAGCGGCAGTTCGTGCCTGTCAAAGCCGCCATCGGGCCGCCGTTGCCGCAGGCGCAACGTGGCAGGCGCGCCAAGGGAAAGGCCCAACACCTCGAAATATTGCGGGCGGTCACGATGCCAGCCGATGCCAGCGCCCGGATCGTAGCGGATCAGCAGTGCCTGTTTCAGCGCCACTGGGTCCAGCCCGACCTGTGGGGCGAGATGCTCGCGCAGGTCCAGCAACCATTCCGGCAGCGGAGGCGCGGGCGCCGTGCGACCGCGCTGGAAATCGTAGGCGGAGCCGTAATAGGCTGTCAGCCGCTTGCCGGTCCATTGACCGAAGCGGAACGGTTCGAGCGGCGCAGCATCGACTTGCTCTGCCAGCGCACGCTCCTGCTCCGGCGAAATCGAATCGGCCACGAACCGCAGGCCAGCGATGGCAGGTGCAGTTTCCTCGGCGAACAGGTCTATCTGGCGCGGCATGGCTGCTATATGGGGGCGCATGCGACAATATCAGCACCGCTTCACCATCCACACCCACGGCAAGGCGCTGTACGAGTTCACCGACGAGGTGACAGACTGGCTGGCGGGCACGGACATAGAGACCGGCTTGCTCACCCTGCTCTGCCGCCACACCTCGGCCAGCCTGCTGATCAACGAAAACGCCGCCTCCGCCGTCCAGCGAGATCTGCTGCGCTGGCTCGATCAGGCAGCGCCCGAGGGCACCCAGTACGAACACGACAGCGAAGGCCCGGACGATATGCCTGCGCATATCCGCACCATGCTGACAGGGCCTTCCCTCAATGTTCCCGTTGGCGGCGGACGCATGCTGCTGGGGACATGGCAGGGCCTTTATCTTGCCGAACACCGCCGCGCCGCGCACTCGCGCGAGATTATTGCACATTTAATCGGAGAATAGCGAAACCCGCGCGCCCCACGCGCGTTCGCACCGCATATGCCAATCGATATTTCAGCCAATTTCGCGTTCCACCTGAACGAGCCGACCGACCTGCTGCTGCAGTTCGAGGCCGCGGTGATTCCCGAACAGAAAATCCTCTCTTCCGAGACTGTGCTGGCCCCTTCGCTGCACAGCGCCCGCGTGCCCGCGCAGAACGCCATCGGCGATCGTATCTGGGTGCGCGCCGAAGGTCGCTACGAAGTGACCTACAAGGCCCGCGTCGAAGTGAATCGGCTGGTGCCCGATCTTGCCGCGCTGGAGCAGCTCGACCCGCATGACCTTCCCGGTGAAGCCGTCGAATACCTGTTCGATTCGCGCTATTGCCAAGCAGACCGGATGCACAGCTTCGTGGTCGACAAGTTCGATCATCTGAAAGGCGGCAAGAAGATCGTCGCCATGTGCGACTGGATTGCCGACAACTTCGAATACGTTCCGGGCGCATCCAACGCCACGACGACGGCCCTCGACACCTTCGTGGAACGGCGCGGTATCTGCCGCGATTTCGCCCACGTGATGATCTGCTTCGCGCGCGCATCCACCATCCCTGCGCGCTACGTCAGTTGTTACGCGCCCGGCGTGAATCCTCCCGATTTTCATGCGGTTGCTGAAGTCTTCCTGTCGGACCCGACCAATCCTGCGGGCGGCGCTTGGTACATTGTCGACCCGACCGGCATGGCCCAGGCTGACAAGACTGCGAAAATCGGCATCGGCCGCGATGCTGCCGACGTTTCCTTCCTCACCACCTTCGGCCTCGCGAATTTCGAGGGAAGCACGGTGAACGTGACTGAAAGCGTGCTCGAAGAGCAGTCTTGTTAACGTTCACAATTGTATGTATTCCGCACGGGATCGCAGCGACCGGAGGGGCTGACGGGCGGGCAATTTGCCGTCTTCCAGCCCTGTCGCGCGCGAATCTCGCGCGGTAAGCCTGTGCGAAGGGAGAGAAATCGAGGTTTGTGTTGCACCGCAACATACTGAGGGGTTAGACATGCATGACATTCCATTCCTGTCACGCGGGGGCCTAAATTGATCCAGAAGGCACAAACGCTGATCCTGTTCGGCGCTACGGGAGACCTGTCGCGCCGAATGCTTTTGCCTTCGCTTTGCGCGCTTGCCGCCGAAGACCTGCTTCCCGCAGACCTCGAGATTATCGGCACCGCCCGTTCGGAAATGACCGACGGCGAGTTCCGCAGCTTCGCGCGAGAGGCGATTGAGAAATTCCTGCCCGCGCACCGCCGTGGCGGCATGGCCGATTTCCTCAACCGCCTGCAGTACAGCCAGCTCGATGTGACCACGCCAGAAGGTTACGCCGAACTGGCAGACAAGGTCGGCAAGGACCGCGAGATCGCGATCTTCCTTTCCACCGCTCCCAGCCTGTTCAAGCCGACGATCGAAGGTCTGGAGAAGGCCGGTCTTGCAGACAGCAGCTCTCGCATATGCCTGGAAAAGCCGCTGGGCACGGACCTGGAAAGCAGCTGCGCCATCAACGATGCCGTTGCCGCCGCTTTCCCCGAAGACCGCATCTTCCGCATCGACCACTATCTCGGCAAGGAGACGGTGCAGAACCTGATCGCCCTACGGTTCGGCAACATCCTGTTCGAGCCGCTGTGGAATGCCCAGCATATCGACCATGTACAGATCACAGTTGCCGAGACCGTCGGCCTGGAAAGCCGCGTGGACTTCTACGACGGCGCAGGCGCGCTGCGCGACATGGTGCAGAACCACATGCTGCAACTCCTCGCGCTAGTCGCCATGGAGCCGCCCAGCAGCTTCGATGCAGGCGCCGTGCGTGACGAGAAAGTGAAGGTGCTGCGTGCACTCCGTACGCTCAAGGACGAGGAAAGCGTGACCGGTCAGTACCGCGGCGGCGCATCGGGCGGCGAGATCGTGCCGGGCTATGACGAGGAACTCGGCAAGGACAGCAACACCGAGACCTTCGTTGCGCTGAAAGGTCACATCGACAACTGGCGCTGGCAGGGCGTGCCCTTTTACATGCGCACCGGCAAACGCCTTCCCGAACGCGTGACTGAGATCATCGTCAACTTCCGCTGCGTACCGCACTCGATCTTCCCCGGCGCGAAACTGAAGCCAAACAAGCTCGTCATCGGCATTCAGCCCGAAGAGAACATCACCTTGTCCCTGATGGCCAAGGTGCCCGGCATCGAACACGAAGGCATGACGCTGCGCGAAGTGCCGCTGAATATCGCCATGCCCGATGCCTTTACCGGCAAGCACAAGCGCATCGCCTACGAACGCCTGCTTCTCGATCTCGTCAACGGCGACCAGACGCTGTTCGTGCGCCGAGACGAAGTTGAAGCGCAGTGGAAGTGGATCGACGCGATCCGCGCAGGCTGGGAAGCAGAGGGCAAGGAGCCGAAGACCTATAATGCCGGAAGCTGGGGGCCGAGCGCTTCCATCGCCCTTGCCGAACGCGACGGAGTAAGCTGGCATGAGTAACCTGAACCCGACAATCGAACGCGTGACTCAGCGCATCATCGAGAAGTCCAAGGACAGCCGGCAGGCCTATCTCGACCTGATCGAGCGCGAGGCGGACAACCAGCCCGAACGTTCGCAAGTCAGTTGCTCCAACCTCGCCCACGCCTTTGCAGGCGCCCTGGAGGATCAGGAGGCGCTGAAGACCAATTCGGGTCCGAACATCGGCATTGTCACGGCTTACAACGACATGCTCTCCGCTCACCAGCCATACGGGCGCTATCCCGAGCGGCTGAAGATCTACGCCCGCGAAGTGGGCGCGACAGCGCAGGTCGCTGGCGGCACACCTGCCATGTGCGACGGCGTGACGCAGGGCGAGACGGGCATGGAGCTTTCCCTGTTCAGCCGCGATGTGATTGCGCTGAGCACGGGCGTGGCCCTATCCCACGCCATGTACGACGGCATGCTGCTGCTCGGCATTTGCGACAAGATCGTGCCGGGCCTGCTGATGGGCGCGCTGCGCTTCGGCCACCTGCCCGCCGTCTTCGTACCCAGCGGCCCGATGCCCAGCGGCGTTTCCAACAAAGAGAAGCAGCGCGTTCGCCAGCTTTATGCAGAAGGCAAGGCGACGCGTCAGGAACTGCTGGAAAGCGAGCTCGGCTCCTACCATTCGCCGGGCACCTGCACGTTTTTCGGCACGGCCAATTCCAATCAGATGATGATGGAACTGATGGGCCTGCACATTCCCGGCGCCGCCTTCGTGCAACCGGGCACCAAGATGCGGCAGGCGCTGGACCGGGCCGCCGTGCACCGCGTGACGGCCATGGGCCGCGGCGGCAACGACTATCGCCCGCTGGGCCACTGCGTTGACGAGAAAGCCATTGTGAACGCCGCTGTCGGCCTGCTGGCGACGGGTGGCTCCACCAATCATGCCATCCACATCCCCGCATTCGCCCGCGCGGCCGGCGTGCAGATCGACTGGACGGACCTTTCCGAACTTTCGAGCGCGGTGCCCCTGCTGGCGCGCGTCTATCCAAATGGCTCTGGCGACGTGAACCATTTCCACGACGCTGGCGGCATGGGTTACGTCATCCGCGAACTGCTGGGCGCAGGCCTTGCCCATGCCGATGTGATCGGCGTGGGCGAAGAGCGCGGCATGGCGCAGTACGGGCAGGAGCCGTGGCTGGAAGAGGAGGCGCTCAAGTGGCGTGACACCGGCCCCAGCGGCGACGATGAAATGCTGCGCCCTGCCTCCGACCCCTTCCAGCCCGATGGCGGCATGAGGCTGGTGGAAGGCAACCTTGGCCGCGCCTGCTTCAAATCCTCCGCTGTTGAGCGCGAGCGCTGGACCGTCGAGGCACGATGCCGCGTATTCCAGACGCAGGCCGAAGTGAACGAGGCATTCAAGGCAGGCGAACTGGACAAGGACGTGGTCGTGGTCGTGCGTTTCCAGGGCCCCCGCGCCAACGGCATGCCGGAATTGCACAAGCTGACCCCGGCGCTGGGCGTGCTGCAGGATCGCGGATACCGGGTGGCGCTCGTCACCGATGGCCGCATGAGCGGCGCGAGCGGCAAGGTGCCCTGTGCAATCCATTGCTCGCCAGAGGCGCTGGGCGGCGGTCCGCTCTCGCTGCTGCAGGATGGCGACGTGGTGAAAGTCTGCGCCGCAACCGGCGAGCTTTCCACGACCGCAGATCTTTCCACCCGCACGCCCGCACCTGATCCGGTGCCGGAGATGGGAACGGGCCGCGAACTGTTCGCCATGATGCGCCATTCGGCGGACGAAGCAGAGAAAGGCGGCAGCGCGATGCTCGCCGTGGCGGGTCTGTAATGGAACTCGTCACGGTAGACATCGGCGGCACCCACGCCCGCTTCGCCATCGCCACGCAAGCTGCGGACGGCCCGATCACGATGGACGAGCCGATCACGCTCCACACCGAAGATCACGCCAGTTTCCAGACCGCATGGGAAGATTACCGCGCGCAGAAAGGCGGCAGCCTGCCCGATGCCGTTGCAATGGCAATCGCAGGTCCGGTTGGCGGGGAAGTGATCCGCTTCACCAATAACCCCTGGATCATCCGACCAGCACTGGTCGAGGAGAAGCTGGGCGTTTCGCGCTATACCATCGTCAACGATTTCGAGGCCGTAGCCCATGCCGTGGCGCGCGCAGGCGAGGATGAATTCATCCACCTCACCGGCCCGGAAACGCCGCTTGGCCCGACCGGCCGCCTGTCCGTTCTCGGCCCCGGCACCGGCCTTGGCGTGGCGCACCTCTATCGCGAGCCCGATGGAACCTACCGCGTTTCCGCCACCGAAGGCGGCCACATCGACTTTGCCCCGCTGGACCCCATTGAGGACGCGATTCTCGCACGCCTCAGGAAACGCCATAACCGCGTCTCGGTTGAGCGCGTGGTCGCCGGACCTGCCATCGTCGACATTTACGCCACCCTCGCCGCTCTGGAGCGCCGCGCGGTTCCCGAACAGGACGATGTCGCCATCTGGACGGCGGGCATGGAAGGCACGGACTCCCTTGCCTCCGCCGCAATCGACCGGTTCTGCCTGTCTCTTGGCGCAGTCGCCGGCGATATCGCACTGGCACAGGGCGGCTTTTCCGGCGTCGTGATTGCAGGCGGGCTCGGCTATCGTCTGCGCGACCACTTGCCGCGATCCGGTTTCGCGGAACGCTTCCGCGCGAAGGGCCGTTTCGAAAACCTGATGGCGGGCATTCCCGTCAAGCTTATCACTCACCCGCAGCCCGGCCTGTTCGGCGCGGCAGCGGCTTTCATCCAGCATCACGGAGACTGACCTTCATGAGCGCGCCCGACAATATCGAGGAAATCATGCTCACCGCCCCGGTCATTCCGGTGCTCGTGGTGGATGATCCCGCAGATGCCCGCCCGATTGCCGAAGCGCTGGTGGCAGGCGGCCTCAAGGTGCTTGAAGTCACCTTGCGCACCGATAGCGCGCTGGAAGTCATCAAGCGCATGAACCTTGTGCCCGGTGCCATTGTCGGTGCTGGCACGGTAACCAACAAGGACGATCTCGACGCCGCTCTCTCCGCCGGGGCCGAGTTCATCGTGTCACCCGGCCTTACCGAACCGCTGGGCCGTGCCGCGATCAAGTCGGGCGTGCCATTCCTGCCCGGTATCGCAACGGCGGGCGAGTTGATGTCGGGCCTCGACATGGGCCTCACCCATTTCAAGTTCTTCCCCGCCATGGCGAACGGCGGCATTCCGGCGCTGAAGGCGCTGACGGCGGTGTTCGGCAAGTGCAAGTTCTGCCCAACTGGCGGCATCACGCCTGAAACCGCGCCCGACTGGCTGGCGATGGAACAGGTGCTGTGTGTGGGCGGCAGCTGGGTCGCGCCCAAGGGCGCCTCGCGCGAGGAAATCCAGAAGCTGGCAGCAGAGGCTGCGGGGATGGGTCAATGAGCGGAATCGACACTCTCACCCAGCGCCTGCAGGACCTGCACCAGCGCACCGTCGAAACCCCGCAATTCAACCCGGTCTTCCAGTTAGCCCACGAGCTTTCCCGCCAACTTGAAGGCGGTGAAATGACACTAGACGATTTCGAGGCGCTGATTGCCGAACTCGAAGTCGCTGCCCTTGGGCAACGCGCGCACCGGATGGAGCGCATGGTCTCCCCCATCGCCGAAGACGCCAACGAGGCGGCTCTCGGCGACACGTTGGAAACGAGCGATTTCGCCGCATTCCGCGCCCAGTGGGAACGGCCTCAACTGCACGCCGTCTTCACCGCGCACCCCACTTTCCTGCTGACGCCGGACCAATCGGAAGCGGTAGCCTCCGCGGCCAGCAGCGGAACGCAAATCACGAAGGACTGCGTGGGCGGCGAACGCCCGCAGGTCACACTCAGGTATGAACACGAGCGTGCCATGCGCGCCATCGCACATGCGCAGGATGCCCGCGATGCCATCGTGGCCCAGCTGCTAGCCCATGCGCAGAAGCACTGGCCGGACAAGTGGCACCAACTTGCCCCGCTGCCGTTCCGTTTCGCCAGCTGGGTCGGCTACGACATGGACGGGCGCACCGACATTACGTGGTCCAACTCCATCGGCTTCCGCCTGTTCGAAAAGGCCGAGCGGCTTTCCCGCTATGTCGCCTCGCTCGAAGCTATCGACGCCGATCACCAGTTGCTTGCAGAACTGCGACCTGCGGCCGACTATGCTGCCGAACGAGCAGAAGATTTCTCAGCAGATCTTTCCGACCCGGCAGCACTGTCAGTCGCCGCCAATCGCCTGACCGCAAGCGATCCGCGCAAGCTCCTGAGCCTGAAGCGTTACATCGACGCGCTGGAGGCCGAAGCCAAGGCCAGCGACGATGGTGAACGAGCCGTCGCGCTGAAAACTCTCGCCGCAGCCATGCGAGCGGACGGCCTCGGCATGGGCTGGATCCACTTCCGCGTGAACGCCAAGCAGCTGCACAACGCCATCCGCCGCCGGATCGACCCCGACGGCAATCTCGACCTCGCCAGCAAGGGCGCGGTTGTCCATCTCAACCGCGCCATCGAGAAGGTGAAACCGCACAGGAGCAACTTCGGCGCGCTCGCTATCGAGGCCAGCACCGCCATCCGCCAGTTCCTCGCCATGGCGCAGATTCTCGCTCATATCGACGAAGACGCGCCGATCCGCATGCTGATTGCCGAGTGCGAGGAGCCTGCAACGGTTCTTGCTGCGCTCTATTTCGCCAAGCTGTTCGGGATTGAGGGCAAGGTCGACGTATCGCCGCTGTTCGAAACCGAAAGCGCGCTGGAACACGGCGGCCGCTTCCTCGACGAACTGCTGGCAGAGCCGGTCTATCAGGAATACGCGAAGACGCGTGGCCGCGTGGCGATCCAGACGGGTTTTTCCGATGCGGGCCGTTTCGTGGGCCAGATCCCCGCAAGCCTCGCTATCGAGCGCCTGCAAGGTCGCCTAGCCAAGGCGATTGATGACAACGGCCTCAACGAAGTCGCCGCGCTGATCTTCAACACCCATGGCGAGTCCATGGGCCGCGGCGCGCACCCGTCGAAAATGGCGGACCGGCTCGACTGGGCGCTATCGCCCTGGGCCAAGCGCCGCTTCGCCCGCGCCGACATCAAGCTGGAGCCGGAAGTCAGTTTCCAGGGCGGCGATGGATACCTGTGGTTCTCCACCCCGGAACTCGCCCGCGCCATGTTGACGCGCATTGCGGTGCTGCGTCCGGCAGAAACCAAAGTCGATGTGCCCAAGGACATCTTCTACCAGCGCACCGATCTCAGCCTCGACTTCTACCGCGCGGTAAAGGATCATCAGCGCGAGCATCTGGAAAGCCGCACCTATTCGCGCGCGATCACCGCGTTCGGGCTGGGCCTGCTCAATTCCACCGGCAGCCGCGTCAGCCGCCGCCAGAGCGATCTCTCCGCCGACCGCGAGATGTCGCTGCGGCAAATTCGCGCGATTCCGCACAACGCCATCCTGCAACAGCTGGGTTATCCGGTGAACGTGATCGCCGGCATCGGCGATGCGGCGGAAGGCAATTACGAGGAAATCGGCGCGCTGCTCGAGGCCAGCCCACGCGGACGTGAACTGGTTCGACTGGTGCGCGCAGCCAATGCGCTCGCCAGCGTGAAGACGGTTGCCGCCTATGGCGAGATGTTCAATTCCGCATACTGGGCCAGCCGCCCCTACCGTGGCACCGAAGGGCACCTGACTTCGGCATGCGAAGCATTGAGCGAATATCTGGTGAAGGACGACCGCGTCGGCGTGTTCCGCCGCCTCGCCAGCCGTCTGCGCGTGGACGCGATGAAGCTTCACCGCCTGCTAGACTATGTGCCGGATGACTTGCCGACCGAGAACCGTGAGGACAAGCGCCGCATGATCGGCGTGCTGCAGGCGCTCCGTATTGCCCTGCTGCAAGCCATGTTCATTCGCGCCGTCAGCGTGCCGGTGTTCAGCCGCGCCAACGACGTTTCGCGCGACGACGTGCTGGAAATGGTCTTCACGCTGCGCGTTGACGAGGCGCTGGCCCAACTGCGCCGCGCCTACCCCACGCATTTCCCGCGCATCGATCGCTTCGACCTGACCGAACCGACCGACTGGCCCGATGGCAGCGATGAAGGGTACGAGGCGATCCACCGCGATTTCATCGATCCCATCGAGCGGGCGCATGGCCTTTCGCTGCGTATTTCCACGGCGATTGCCAACGTGTTCGGGGCGCATGGTTAAGAGCCTCTAAACCGCGCAGTTCCGCCGTTTCAAACAGGGACGCGTCTGCACGGGTGCTGGCTTTCGCGGCGTAAAGAGCGCACTATGACCTTCATGAATGGTGGCATGAAATGGATCGCCGGTCTCTCGCTGGCCGTTGTCGCGCTGATCGGCAGCGCGCTGTTCCTTGGTACGGGTAGCGAGGCGCAGGAGCCTAGCGTCACGCCCGTCGAGGCCTCCATGGTCGATGACGCGATTGAATTCGTCACCGGTGAAGTGGTGCAGGAAACTCCGCCCTACGATCCCGACGATCCCTTCGTCATCAAGCGTATCCTGCCCATCCAAGGGCCCATCCGCTACGGCGAGTGGCACTGGGACGATGAGGGCGTGCCCGAAGGTCCTCTCGTCGTGACCGTCGACCTGCAGGCCCGCGTGATCAGCGTTTTCCAGAACGGCTACGAAATCGGCGCGGCGGCCGCACTGCTCGGCACACCGGAGCATCCGACGCCCGTCGGCACTTTTCCCATCCTGACCAAGGAACGCCACAACGTTTCCGAGAAGTACAACAACGCGCCAATGCCCTGGACGCTACGTCTGACCTGGGACGGCGTTGCCGTGCATGGCGGTTCTACCGTCGAGCTTGGCTATGCCAGTCACGGCTGCATCGGCGTGCCCGATGAATTCGCCAGCCGCCTGTTCGACATCGCCGATGTAGGCGACGTGGTCATCATTACCGACGGGGTGATGACGGGTGTCGGCGGAAGCCTGCAGACCGCCAGCTAACCCGTCTTGCGAGGCGGTTCGTGGCGTAGCAGCCAGCGCCCGCGTTCGGCGGAAGCGAGAACGCCCGCAACATTGCCGCCCTCTCCGGTTTCCAACCTGAGAAGCAGTCTTGCGACATCGCCGCCTCGCGGCCTGCCGCCCAGCCGCTCCATGGCCTGTGCGAGCACACGGCGGTTCATTTCACGCGAAGCTCCCGGAGTGATGACGAAACCGTCGTCCACCTCGCTGACCATCAGAGGCCAGAGCAGCTCGGCATAGGCCTGTAATGCCTCGTAAGCCTCCGCCAGGTTACTAGCCGACTGGGCAAGGGAGCGCGGATCGAGCCAGTCGCATTCGGCAAGCGCATTGCGGATACGCACGCGATCATAGCGGGTGTCGGAATTGCTGGAGTCACGCGCTACTTCGATGCCCCCTGCGGCAATTACCTGCCCCAGTTCCTCGCGCCGAAACCCCAACAGCGGACGCAGGACATGAAGATCGAACTCGTCATGGCGTTGAGACTGACGCACGCCCGCAAGACCAGCGACGCCGCTGCCACGGTTGAGCCGCATCAGCAGGGTCTCGGCCTGGTCGTCAGCATGATGCGCCGTGGCGACGCCTGATAGCTCGTTCCGCCCGGCCCATTCGCCCAGCGCCCGGTAACGCGCTTCCCGCGCCTCCGCCTGAAGATTGCCGTCCGCTACTTCAACGCAGAGCACCTCGCACGGCACACCGCGCGCCTCGCAGGCGGCAAGCACAAGCGCGCACTCATTCTTGGCTTCCGGACGAAGCCCGTGATCGACAGTCGCGACCTCGAATCCACCGGGAATGGCATCATGCGCCAGCAGCAGCATGGCCATGGAGTCCGGCCCCCCGCTGACGGCGAGGCCGATCTTCGCACCCGTGGGATTCAGCCGGTCGAGCGCTTTCCTGAAACGCTCGACCAGCGATGGATCAGTTGCAGTCGACGCGGCCACCGAGATCGTCGTACTGGGTCTGCAGGCGGCCCACGGCCAGCGCCGGATAGGTGTCGCCGAATTCGGCAAGAGCGATGCAGGCACGGCGGGTATCGCCCAGCGCGATCATGCTTTCAGCGAGATAAAGCAGGCTGTCTGGCGCGCGGGCAGCGCTGCTGTCAGACTGGTAATTCTCGAAGAAGTGCGTCGCCGCAGCGCGCGGCTCGCCGGCATCGAGGAAGGCGCGGCCCAGCAGGTTGCGCCCGTATGTGGTGCGCCAGTGATCCGGATACCGCTCCACGAACAGAGCGAGCTGCTGCTGCGCTTCCGGATAATAGCCTGCATCCCACAAGCGGAAGCCGTAGACGTATTCATCGTCGCCCTGATCGCCCGTTGCGGGCTTCGCGATGCCCTGAACAGCTTCCACACGTTCAGGCGCGGGACCCGTGGCAACTTCGGTTTCCTCGGCCGCATCATCCAGGGCTGTGAGTTCGGCTTCTTCGTCGTCACCGCTATCGGGCACGGCGATCACGCCGCTCGCGCCATTGCCAGTAGCGGAAGCACTCGTACCGCCGGTGATGCCGCGTGTCTCGAGATCGTTCAGTCGCAACTCTACAGAAGCGAGCGCGTTTTCGTTCACCTCGGTCGCGGCCGTCAGGCGGGCAAGCTGCTGCTCGATAGCATCGAGCCGCGCCAGCACGTCGGTCAGCGCAGACGTCGTAACCTGCGGCGTAGTGGTCTGCGGACGATTGGTTTCGGGCGTGATCTCGGGTTCGAAATAGCGATCGTCGCCGCCCGGAAAAACCACGCGCTGCAAGGCGTTTATCTGGCTTTCGATACGACGCAACCGGTCATCGCTCTGCGCGGCGGCCGGGACCGGCACGGCCACGGCAACCAGACCGGCGCAGATGGCGGCTCGGGTCAGGGTGAAAGACGATTTTGACCTAGAAAGCATTGCCGATGATCTCCTCAAATCCACATTCGGCTTTCGACACGCACTGCATGCCATTTGTCACCAAGATAGACGATTAACGTCGGGGCGTAAGCTGCGTGATCGCGCATTTCCCCCAAAGAAAAACGCGGCTGTTCCAGCCGGTCCGGCTCAATTGGGTTCAGGCGCTACGCCGCCGTCCACCGGATCGGCCGGTTCCGCGCGCGGCGGCGCAGTCGCGGCAGTGCTCGGCTCGGGCGTGGGGGTTGCAGTTGCCGTCGCAGCAGGACTGGCTGTCGCCGTCGGCGTGGCTGACGGACGCGCGCTGGGTGTCGCACTGGCGGACGGGCTGGGTGCTGGCGCAGCAGGCTGCGGAGCGGGACGCGATACGGGCGCCGCCGTCGTCGAAGCGGGTTCGGGCGCAGGTGCCGCAGCCGTTCCAAGACCGAAGCCGATAGTCGCAACGCCGCCTTCGCGGGCCAGCAACGCGTCGGCAGAAATCGAAACATCCTGCAAGGTTTCGGGCTCGGTCGACAGCTTGCGCACGGGACGTCCGCCAATGGTGATGGCCAGCCGGTCCGGACGGCCGGTGATGATCTGCGGGTTGGTTGCGTTACCCGGCACGGTGAAGGTGTCGCCTTCACGCATGGTGCCTTCCTGCAAGACGCTGCCTTCGCCGTCGTAGAAGCGGACCCAGGTTTCACCTTCTGCCGTAAAGACCACGGCGCCCGTCGGTTCTGAAGGGGTTTCCTGCGTCGTTGCCTGCCGGGCAGCTTGCTGCGCGGCGGCAGCTTCTGCCTCTTCCTGCTCCTGCTGTTCCACCAAGGACGGAATTTCAGCCGCCGGTGCAAACAGCGCGCGTGCTGCGAAGAAGATGCCGATCAGCAGGATCACGACCGCGAAAAGCGAAAAATACAGCAACCTGCCGCCGGGTGCGCGCGATGGATCGCCAGGCTCGAAACTGCCGCGCGACTGTTGCTCGTACCGCTCGTTCACGGCGGCCTCATCCAGTTCGGCACGGACGAGTTCGATCATGTCGTCCTCGTTCAGTCCCACCGTCTTGGCATACGTGCGGGTGAAGCCGACCACGTAGGTCCGGCCCGGCATGGATTCGTAGTGCCCGTTTTCGAGATTTTCGAGATGGCGACGCGAGATGCGCGTTTCCGACGCCACTTGCTCGAGCGTCAGGCCTTTTCGCTCCCGGGCAGCGCGCAACTGCGCGCCGGGACCAGGCTCGGCTCCGCCTATGGTATCGTCTTCAGTGTAATCGTCTTCAGAATCGGTCATTACCGCTCCAGCAGGGGAAAGATGCTGGGTTGTTTGCGAACCCTACCCACTTACCACAATCGACCGAGACCCCTGGTGTCAAGCGATTGTGCAGTGCGGAAGGCTAATCAACCTCGATTTCACGTGCCTGGGCCCAGGCTTGCAGTTCGGCGCGCAAGTCTTGCGGTGGATTTGCCAGCCACCCGCTCATCGCATCTCCGATTTCACGCGTGTCCACCTTGCGCACCAGTTCCTTGATCGGCCCGACACCCGCTGGCGTGATCGACAGGCGCCGGATGCCGATGCCCAGCAAAGCCAGGGCCTCCAGCCGCCTGCCGCCCATTTCGCCGCAGACGCCCAGATCGACCGGATAGCCTACGCAGCTCTGCACAACCCGGCGCAGGAAACGCAGGATCGCCGGGCTGACCCAGTCATAGCGCTCGGCCAGCATCGGGTTCGCGCGGTCGGCAGCGAACAGGAACTGCGTAAGATCGTTCGTCCCGATCGAGATGAAGGAGAGCTTGGGCAGCAGCAGATCGAGCACCTCCGCCAGCGAGGGCACCTCCAGCATCACGCCATAGTTGATCGAACTGGGCAGCTTGTGCTTGCGCTTCTTCAAGAACGCAAGCTGCTGGTCGAACACCTCTTTCGCGGCATCGAATTCCCACGGTTCGGAAACCATCGGGAACATCACGTTCAATTCGCGCCCCGCAGCGCCTTCCAGCAATGCGCGAGCCTGCGCTTTCATCAGACCTTCACGCTCCAGCGCGAGGCGCAGCGCGCGCCAGCCCATCGCGGGGTTCTCGTCTTCCTTTGCATTCTCGCTTGAGATGTATGGCAGCGACTTGTCGCCGCCAATGTCCACCGTGCGGAAGATGACGGGCTTGTCCTTCGCCGCATCCAGCACGTCGCGATAAAGCCGCGCCTGCCGCTCGCGCTGGGGCAAGGCGGCGGAGACGAGGAACTGGAATTCGGTGCGGTAGAGGCCAATGCCATCCGCGCCGGTCATGGCGAGCATCCCCACGTCGTCGCGAAGTCCGGCGTTCATCATCACCTGGATGCGCTCGCCATCGCGGGTGAACGGCTCCACGTCGCGCAGCTTGGCGTAGCTAGCCTGCTTTTCCTTGCTGCGGGCAAAGCGCGCCTCGAACGCGGAAAGCACGCCAGCCGAAGGGCGCACTGTAACCTGCCCGGCGTCGCCATCCACCAGCATCTCGTCACCCTCGCGCACGAGGCCGCGGATATTGGACGCACGGCCCAGTACGGGAATGCCCATGGCGCGTGCCACGATCACCACATGCGCGGTGAGTGAACCCTGTTCCAGCACCACGCCTTTCAAACGCCGCTTGTCGTATTCCAGAAGTTCGGCCGGGCCGAGGTTCTTGGCAACGAGGATGGAATCCTGCGTCAGCCCCTTCTGCGCCGCCGTTCCCAACTGGCCGGAGACGATGCGGATCAGGCGGTTCGCCAGATCCTCCAGGTCATGCATCCGGTCCTGCAGCAGCGGGTCCTGGATTTCGCGCATGCGCTGGCGCGTGCGCTGCTGCACACGCTCGATAGCGGCCTCTGCCGTAAGGCCGGAATCGATCGCCTCGTTGATGCGGCGGCTCCAGCCCTCGTCGTAGGCGAACATCTTGTAGGTCTCGAGAACCTGCTCGTGCTCTCCGCCTACGCCGAAATCGGCCTGGCTCGCCATGTTGTCGATCTGCTCGCGCATGCGGTCGAATGCCAGATAGACGCGCTGGCGCTCTGCCTCGGTATCCTCGGCGACGGTCTGCTCGATGGTAACCCGCGGCTGGTGGAACACGGCGTGGCCAATGGCGAGGCCTTTTACCAGTTTCAGGCCCTTGATGACTTCCTGCCCCGAATGGGCTTCCGGCAAGCGGTCCAGTTCTTCCGGGTCGACGAGGCCGGCGTTGTGAATCAGCTCCGCCAGCACCATCGCGGTGGTCTGCAGCGCCTCGATCTCGACTTCCTCGTACTTGCGCGGCTCTGCATGCTGCACGGTGAGTACGCCAATGGCGCGCTCCCGGCGCACGATGGGCACGCCCGCGAAAGAGTGGAAGCTTTCCTCGCCCGTTTCGGGGCGGTACTGGAATTCAGGGTGGGTCGCGGCCTCTGCAAGGTTCAGCGTCTCGATATTCTGAGCGATGGTGCCGGTCAGGCCCTCGCCCACGCCCAGCCGGGTGACGTGGACAGCCGCCTGGTTCAGGCCGCGGGTGGCGAACAGTTCCAGCATGCCTTCACGCAGCAAGTAGATCGAGCACACCTCGCTATCGAGAGCGTCACCGATGGTCTCAACGACCTGGTTCAGCTTCGCCTGCGCGTGGGTGCGCGATGCCATCACCTCGTGAAGGCTAGTGAGGATCTGTCTTGCGGAAGCGGCGGCGGTCATCTCTATCAACCGCCTATAGCAGATTGGCCAATTTGCAAATTCCCGGCCTCCATCGAGGCCGGGAGAATTATGCAAAGATCAGGGACATCAATGAAGCGCGATCTCTTCCTTGAGGGCGAGCTTCTGCTTCTTGAGGGCCTGGATTTTCGCACTGTCGGGCGCGGGACGGTTCATCTCTTCACGCAAACGACGATCGAGCCCTTCGTGCTTCATCTGCAGGGCTTGGACGTGCGAAGTTTCCATGAGGCAGTCTCCTTGACAGTCTGGACCGGATTGGTCCTGGGGGTGACCAAGCACGGCGACTGCATTTCGACTCGCGAGACAGCAGTCACCGCGCGATTGTCATCAAACCATAATAGTCCTAATTCTCCAAATAGCGTGGCGACGAATTGCCTTTGGCGAGAGTTGTCCCGTAAGGGGTGCAAGAAAAACAGGGCCGGGAAAGGCGAGCATGACCGAAGACGAAATGCGCAAACGCCTTGCCGCCTTGCGGGTGGAGCACCGCGATCTGGACATCGCGATAGACGCGCTGGTCCTGGCCGGCGGGCCGGACCAGTTGCAGGTCGCTCGCCTCAAGAAGCGCAAGCTCCTGCTACGCGACCAGATCAGCCACATCGAAGACTATCTGACGCCAGACATCATCGCCTGATAGCGCGCCATAAGCCGTTATCCATCGCACCAATTCCGTTTCCGAACGGGACAGCCGGGATTCCCTGTCGGAATTAACCACTCTTCAAGTGGCGCGCCTTGCCGGCATTGGGTAAAAGGCAAGCGATGTCACAGCCTGCCAACATAAGCCCCTCAATTATCGAGACTCTGTACGAAGACGCCCTGCTGCTTGCAGACGAAGCGCGCGCGTCTTTCGACATGGAAGACGGCTATGGCGGCGTGAACGAGGATGCCAGCGTCGCGCGTGTCGCGATGAGTTGCGAGGCATTGCGCACCACCACGCGCATGATGCACGCCATTGCCTGGCTGCTGAACCAACGCGCTTTTCTGAGCGGCGAGATCAGCGAATTCCAGCTGCGCCACCATGGCCGCCTGCCGCCAGCACAGCCGCAGCCCGATCGAGAGCAGATCGCCCTGCTGCCGCCCTACATCGCCGACCTGGTGGACCGTTCGGTGCAGTTCTACGCCCGGATCGAGCGGCTGGACCGCGCATGGCGCAAGCGCTTCGAATTGCAGCCAGCCGCCGTCCACCGCCTGCGTGAACGGCTGGGCTACGCCTTCGCGCGCTAGACTTTTGCGATGGCATCGTTCCAGCGCTTCAGGCGCTGGCGGCGGGTGTCGCCATCCATCTGCGGTTCGAACCGCTGGCACTTGCCGATCATCGTTTCTGCCGCTTCCTGCAAATCGGCTTTCATCCCGCAGCCGACCGCTGCCAGCATGGCGGCGCCCATCGCTGTCGTCTCCACGAAATCGGGGCGGGTGACGGGCAGGCCGAGAAGGTTGGAAATGTCCTGCGCCATCCAGTTGTTCACCGACATGCCACCGTCGATGCGCAGACCTGTCCAGCGCGCGCCGTCCTCGGCATAGGCCTGCGCCAGATCGTAGGTCTGATGCGCCATCGCTTCCAGCGCGGCGCGGGCGATGTGTGCGCGGCCAGTGTCGAAGCCGAGACCCGAAATGATGCCGCGCGCATCGGGGTTCCAGTGCGGCGCGCCAAGGCCGGATAGCGCGGGCACCACCACCACGCCGCCGTTGTCGGGAATGGAGCGCGCCAGTTCTTCCGTCTCCTCGGCGGTTTCGATGATGCCCAGCTTGTCGCGCAGGTACTTGATGAGGCTGCCCGCCACAAACACCGAGCCTTCGATGGCATAGTGCCGCTCGCCGTCGATCTGGTGCAGCACGGTGCCCAGAAGGTGATGGTGCGTATGCGGCACCGCAGTGCCAGTATTCGCGAGGATGAAGGCGCCGGTTCCATAGGTCGCCTTGGTCTGCCCCGGAGACAGGCATCCCTGCCCGATGGTGGCCGCCTGCTGATCCCCCGCCATGCCGCAGATGGGAATGGCATGGCCGAACAGCGTGGGATCGGTAGAGGCGAGATGCCCCGCGCAATCGGTGACTTCGGGCAGCGTCTCGACCGGCACTCCGATAAGGTCGCACAGTTCCCGGTCCCATTGCGAGGCATCGAGCGAGAGGAGCAGCGTGCGACTGGCGTTGCTGGCATCGGTGATGTGCTTCGCGCCGCCCGTGAGCTTCCACACCAGCCAGCTTTCGACCGTTCCGAAGGCCAGCGTTCCCGCATCGTGCGCGGCTTTCACCGCAGCATCGTGATCCAGCAGCCAGCGCATCTTCGTGCCGGAGAAATAGGGATCGAGCAGCAGTCCGGTGCGCGCGCGCACCTCCCGCTCGTGCCCCTTCTCCTTTAACTGAGCGCAGAAATCCGCAGTGCGCCTGTCCTGCCACACGATAGCGCGGGAAAGCGGCTCTCCGCTTGCCTTGTCCCATGCAACCACAGTCTCTCGCTGGTTGGTGATGCCGATGGCGGCGATGTGGTCCGCGCCGCCCGCCTGCTCCACCATGGCCTGCGCGCAGACCAGCGTCTTTTCCCAAATCTCCGCCGCGTCATGTTCCACCCAGCCGGAATGAGGATAATGCTGTTCCAGCTGAGCCTGCTCCAGCCCGCGCAAATGCCCGTCCTGCGCGAACAGCATGGCCCGCGTGCTGGTGGTGCCTTCATCCAGAACGAGGATGGACTGGTCGATCATTGGAATTCCTCTCCTTTATCGCCATATGCACAGCATGGCGCTTCCCCCGCAACCCTGGCCGACAGGCGAAGTCGAACAGCTTGAACCACTGGTGCGCCGCGTGCTGGCCCCCAACGGCTCGCCATTCACCTACACGGGTACGCAGACCTATCTCGTAGGGACTGAAGATGGTCTCGCGGTGATCGACCCCGGCCCAGCCGATCCCGCCCATCTGGATGCGCTGCAAAACGCGATCGGCGCGGCGAAGGTGTGCGCGATCATGTGCACCCACACCCACCGCGATCACTCGCCCGCCGCCGCCCCGCTGGCCGCAGCGACAGGCGCGCCCATCGTCGGCTGCGCGCCGCTGCACATCCACAGCGATGCACCGCGCGTGGATGCGCCGTTCGATCAGGATTACGAACCTGACCGCGTGATGGAGCACGGCGAAGCAATGACAGGCCCCGGCTGGACCCTTCGCGCCATCGCCACGCCCGGCCACACTTCGAACCACCTGTGTTTCGCGCTGGAGGAATCGGGCGCGGTGTTCACGGGCGACCATGTGATGGGCTGGTCAACCAGCGTTGTGGTGCCGCCCGACGGCGACATGGCGGACTACATGGCGAGCCTGCATCACCTTTACGAGCGCGAGCAGGACCGCATCTATTACCCCGCCCACGGCCCCGCGATCGAGAAGCCGAAACAACTGGTTCGCGGCATGATCGGCCATCGCCGCCAGCGCGAGCGGCAAATCCTGCGCCTGCTGCGCGAGGAAGCGCGTTCTGTGCAGGCGCTGGTGCCGGTGATGTACAAGGGCGTGCACGAGAAACTCTGGCCCGCAGCAGGGCAGAGCGTGCTGGCGCATCTGCTGGACCTTGAAAAGCGCGGCGAAGCGCAACGCGAAGGCGAGACATGGCAGGCGAACTGAAGCAGGACGAGGCTAGCACCGTGCGCCCGATGGAAGCTCCCGCCGGACCTCCGCCAGCGCCTTCAGTTCCCAAGGGCGCGCCCTGGATCGTGGTGCTATTGCTGGTGGTCGCGCTGGCATGGCTGGCGTGGGAGAAGTGGGGACCGGAAGAACGAGGCGACATTGTCGCCACCTCGATGCTCGCGTTCGAGCGGCAGAATGCCCTCACCGTATTTTCCAGCCGTTTCGATGTCGTGGCCGAGAGCGTTAGCACGCCCAGCGTCGGCCCATTCGAAGTCGAGAGCCTTCAATCGCGTCAGGCGATGATCGTGCCTGCGACGGTGGAATACCGGCTGGACCTGTCAGAAATGGATCGCGGCGATTTCGCCTGGGACGAGACGTCTCAAACGCTGTCCGTCACTCTGCCCGAACTCGAAGTCTCGACGCCCAATCTCGACGAAGCCGAAGCGCGCTATTTCACCGACGGGCTCTATGTCAGCCGCGATGCCTCGATCTCGCTTTCGCAGAACAATTCGCGGCAGGCGCAGGAACGGGCAAACGACTTTGCGCGCAATCCCGAAGTGATGAGCCTTGCCCGAACCGCCGCGCGCGATGCGGTGCAGCAGAACCTCGCAATACCCTTGCAGGTGGCCGGCTTCGGCGAAGTCGAAGTGCGCGTGCGCTTCGATGACGCAGGCTAGACCTCGCCCTCGTCCTCCAGAACGGCAGCCATTGGCGTGGTGCGCGGCAGGGACTGGAAATCCTGCTGATCGGCTTCCGGCACCGCAGGGCTGACAGCCATACGCCACATGCCGAAGAAGGCTGCACCCAGCGATACGATGCCGATGGCACCGAACAGGCCCGCTGGTCCGAAGATCGACATGGCGACAGAACCCGCCATTGGTCCGCCCACCGCACCGACCGAGTAGATGAGCACAAGGCCGCTGCTCGCCCCCACGCGCTCGCTTTCCTCCAGGTGGTCGTTCGAGTGGGCAACGCACAGCGGATAGAGCGCGAAGGAGAAGCCGCCGAAAAGCGCCCCGACAAGGAAGATCGCCGCCGGTTCGCGCACCCATGCAAGGCCCGCGCAAAGCGCCGCCGTTGCAATAGCGCAGCCGATGATCACGCGGCGACGGTCAAAACGGTCGGACAGGCGGCCCAGCGGATATTGCAGCGCCACCCCGCCCGCGATCACGCATGAGGTGAACAACGCGACTTGCGACAAGGGCATTCCAACGCGCTGCACGAAAACTGCACCCAGCGCGTAGAACGCACCCAGCATCATGCCCGTCGCCACGGTGCCGACAACGCCAAACGGCGACGCCTCGTAAAGCCGTTTCAGGGAGAACGGCGCGACTTCCTCGAGGATCGGCTGCTGGATCTTGGTCAGCACGACGGGAAGCACGCTGATCGAAAGGAGAACGGCGGAGGCCATGAACGGCAGCGCCGGATCGTTCTCGCCAAGGTTCAGCAGGAACTGGCCCACTGCCTGCCCTGCGTAGAGCGCGATCATGTAGGCGGCGAGAATGGCGCTGCGGTTATCCGGCTTCGCCACGCGGTTCAGCCAGCTTTCGAGGCACACGAAAACGCCGCTCATCACGAAACCATCGGCAAATCGCAGGGCGATCCAGAGGGCCGGCAGGTCGAGAATTGCATAGGTCAGCGAACTGGCCGAATAGACCGAGACAAAGGCCGCATAGGCGCGAATATGGCCCACCCGCTCGATCAGCGGGGTCACTTTCAGCGCACCCACCGTCAGACCCGCGAAATAGCTCGTGGCGACCAGACCGATGATAAGAGAACCCTGTCCCGCGGATTCCAGACGCACGGCGATCAGGGTCGACAGGAAGCCACTGCCGGCCATCAGCACGAATATCGCGACCAGCAGGGTGCGAACCGAGTTGAGCGAGGCGATCATTTCGCGCCCCTAGTCCTCTTGATCCGGCTCCGCCAGACCTTGCGTTCGCATTGTTGGACATGATGCGCAGCGGACGATAGGCGCCGCTGCATGAGTGAAATCAGCTTCGAAGACTTCATGGCCGTGGACATCCGCTGCGGCACGGTGACAGATGCCCAGCCTTTCCCCGAGGCGCGCAAGCCCGCGATCAAGCTGTGGGTGGATCTCGGACCGGGAATCGGTGTGAAGAAGTCTTCAGCCCAGATTACAGACCATTATACGCCCGAAAGCCTGATCGGGCGGCGCGTCATGGCCGTCGTCAACTTCCCGCCGCGCCAGATCGGGCCGTTCATGTCCGAAATACTCGTGCTCGGCTTTCCCGACGCCGATGGCGCAATCGTGCTGGCAGGGCCGGATAGCGGCATCGACCTGCCGAACGGCGCTCGGCTGGCATAGGGTTTCTCTGGCCTAGCCGGGGAATCCCAAAGCCGCACGCAGGTCGCCCAGCCAGGGGTCGTAAGGCACCCAAGCGCCCTGCCCGCTGCGGTTGATCGGCTGGCGCACCTGCTCGCTGCTGGCGGTGCGCACCGCGCGGCTGGTATGGTGGAAGTTGAGGCAGGCCTCCTCGAACGGCAGACCGCAGTATTCCAGCATCCGGCGGATCTGGCCTTCTGGATCGTCCAGCACGTCCTCGTGCTGAACGCGCAATACCTTCCCCGGCAGCACCTCGTCCCAGTGCTGCATCAGGTCGACATAGCCGGAGAAATAGCGACCGATCTCGGTCAGGCCGTAGGTGAACTCCTGCCCTTCCGCGAACAGCTGCTTGAAGCCGGAAAAGCAGCAATCCATCGGCGCACGGCGCGCGTCGATGATCTTCGCATTGGGCAGAATCAGGTGAATGAGGCCGATGTGCCGGAAGTTGTTCGGCATCTTGTCGATGAAGAACGGCGCACCCTGACGGTGGATCGCGGTGTTCTCGATATATTGCTGGCCGAATTTCTGCAGCTGGTCGGCGGACAGGTCGTGCAGCACCTGCGGATAGAGCGACTGCCCCGCCTTTCGCCCGCGCAGACGGTGGGCCAGCGCGAGGATATCGGGCAGTTCCATCGTGCCATCGACCTGTGAGTGGCTGGCGAGAATCTGCTCGAGCAGCGTCGAGCCTGCGCGCGGCAGACCGAGAATGAAAATGGGGTCGGGCGCGTCGTGACCCGCCCCTTCGTGCTTCGCGAATAGCTCTGTCGTGCAGACCTCGCGCTGCTTGGCGAGCTCGGCGGTCATAGCGTCGGCGTCATAGCGGGTCTGCGCGCGTTTCAGGCTGTTGCCGCGCTCGTAATGACCGAAACTCGCTTCGTAATTCTCGCGGTCCTCGTGCGCCTTGCCCAGCGCGAAGGAGAGGTGAACGCGGTCCATGAAGGCAAGGTCAGGCCGCGCGGCCTGATCTTCCATCCGCGCCATTTCGTCGTCGGTGAAGCGATAGGTCTTGAGGTTCGCCAACGCATACCATGCATCGCCGTGATCTGGCTTTGCCTCACAGGCGGCGCGGTAGCTTTCGATGGCACGATCCGTCTCGCCCGTGGTCTTCAGCGCATGACCGCGGCTGGTGAGCGTGGCGGGATCGCCGGGCACTTTTTCCAGCACCTGCTCGAACAGGTCGAACGCGCGGTCATACTCGCCGGTCTGCATGGATTCGATGGCGAGGTGCGACTGGAACAGCGGGTTTGCGGGATCGCTTTCGTACAGGCTCTCGGCCTCTTCGCGTGCGCGGTCGAATTTCTGCCTGCGGCGCAGCGCGTCGATGTAATCGAGCCGCACTTGCACGTTTTCCGGTTCGAAAACGCGGGCGCTTTCCAGCAGGAATTCCGCATCGTCTAGAATGCCCAGCTTGATGCCGATTTGTGCGAGCAGCCGCATCCCTTCGACGCTCTTGGGATTGGCCCGCAGGTAATGGCGGCAGATTTCCTCGGCCCGCAGAACGCGTCCCTCGTGCAGGTGGTGAGTTACGGCCACCAGTTCGCGCGGCAGTTTCGCAATGCGTTCGGCCTGGGCTTTCGCGGCATTTGCCTCCGCACCAGACTGCAATTCAGCCAGCGCGCGCCAGCTGGCATCAAGGGCCGGATTGAAGCGGACGGCACGCTGGAAAGCGGCGATGGCCTGAGGATTGTTGCCCTGTGCGCGGGCGAGGTGGCCTGCCTCCTGCCAGGCACGGCCATATTCGGGCATCGCGGAATGCAGGCGGGCGAGCATGTCCGCCGCCTCCTCGTGTCGGCGCATGTAGCGCAGCGCGACGGCGGCCATGTACAATGCCTCTCCATCGCCCGGTTCGCGCGTCAGCACGCCTTCGACCAGCGCGAGGCCTTGCGGAAAGTCGCCCGCCTGCATCGCCTTTTGTGCCAGTGCCAGTTGTTCGTCGCGGTTTTCCATGCGCGTGCCCTTAACAAAGCAGAACGGCGGAAGCGAACCCCTGTCCGCTCCCGCCGTTCTCGTTTCAGTCCGTCAGGACGGATCAGTAGTCGTAGGAGACCCGGAAGCCGACCGTGAACGGACGGTTCGTGGTGATCCGTGCGCGGTCGTTCACATAGTTGCCCGAGATCTGTGCGCGCGTGTCGAACAGGTTCTCGCCATAGACTTCGAAGCGCCACTGATCGGCGACAACGCCAGCAGCAAGGTCAACCACGGTGTAGCTGTCGAGCTTCAGCTTGTTGATCTCGATGATGTCGGTGAACTTCGATGCCGAATAGGTGACCTGCGGCTGGACGTAGGCTTCCAGCGTGTTCGACAGGTCCCATTCGTAGCGAATACGCGCATTGCCCTGGAATTCAGGTGCGAATGCGAGCGGTTCGCCCGCTACGACATCGTTCGTCGGGGTCAGCACTTCGGTGATCTCGGTGTCGAGGATCGAGAAGGCACCTGCGAAGGTGAAGCCCGGCAGCGCGTAAGGAGCGACAGTGAAGTCGCCCTCGACGCCGTAGATCTCTGCATTTGCCGCATTGTCCGAGAAGAACAGGTTGGTGATGCTGGGATCGAAGATCGTCGTCTGCAGGTTGCTGATGTCGACATAGAAGGCCGAGCCGTTGAAACGCAGCTGGCCGTCGACAAGGTCGAGCTTCCAGCCGATTTCGTAGTTCTGCACCTCGTCGGTTTCCAGTTCGAACGGCACGGTGAAACCGGCACCGTTCGTGGCGCCGCCGGGACGGTTCAGCAGACCGGGACGGAAGCCTTCCGAATAGGTCGCGTAGATCAGCGTATCCGGCGTCGGCGTGACCTGGATCGAGCCCTTGTAGATGAACCCGTCGGTCTGCGCCGTGTCAGGCGCGCGAACGGCATTGAACACCTGCTGGGCCTGCGTTGCGGAGAGGCCCGCGTCCTGAATGTCCTGCAGGCTGTCATCCAGCGTGAAAGTCTGGCGCAGGTCAGCGTTACAGCTGCCGATGAAGGTGTATTCACCGTCACCGTCATAAAGGTCGTTCAGGTCGGTGCCGAAGGCGTTGGCATCGGTGGCCGCACCTGAGTTACAGAACGAGCCGTTGGCGCTGCCTTCGAAGTCCACTTCGATGTCGTAGTAGCGCGCGCCCAGCGTGATCGTCAGCAGGTCGGGCACGATGTCGAAGCTGGCTTCGCCGAAGATGCCGATCTGTTCGTCCGTACGGCGAATGTCATTACGGAAGATCGTGTCCTGCGGGAACGGGCCGGGATCGGTGAAGAAGCCGTCCTGCGGGAAGTTCGGCGCGAAAGCACCGAACGGTGCGGCCGCGACGTTGCCCGGATAGTTGAAGTCGTTGCGTTCCTTCAGCTCCAGGTCGGAATAGAAGCCGCCAGCGGTGGCACGGATGCGCCAGTCTTCAGGGGTGCTGAAGCGCAGTTCCTGCGTGAACACGGTCGTGTCGCTGTCCGACGTCACGTAGAGGTTCGGCGGCTGACAGGTGCCCGAGGGATCGGCGCTGCCCGGATAGGAAACCGAGCCGTCGCAGATGTAGTAGGGCAGATACTGGCCGACAAAGAGATAGTCGGTGTAATCGACGCGCTGCTGCGTCTCACGATCGGTGTAGGCACCGGTGTAGACCACATCGAGCATGGCGAGACGGCCTTCGACGGTCCAGCTGGTGTTGCTGAAATCGTCTTCCAGGCGGTCGTCCTCGAAACGCTGGATTTCGAGATCATCGAGGCCGCCGAGTTCCGGATCGGCGAAGAACACACCGTCGCTTTCCAGGCTCTGGCGCGAGTGGGCGACAGTGATCGTCCAGTCAGGCGTCACTTCCCACAGTGCCGTGGCGCGGAAACCGGCATAGGTCGTGTCGTTGAAATTCTCTTCGACGAGGCCCGAGTTGTTGGTTTCAAGGAAGGTCACGTCCGACAGGTCTGCCGTGGACTGGAAACCGGCGCGCAGCGCGCTGACCGGAACGCCATTGGAGCGAACCGTGCCTTCCGGACGGAAACGGGCGCTTTCGCTCAGGTCACGGGTGCCCTGCACGTTATCGATGTAGCCGCCCTGGTGATCGAGATAGGCGACACCGCGCACGGCGATGTTGTCCGTCACCGGAATGTTGAGCATCCCCTCTGTCTTGTACGAGGTGTCGCCGCCATCGGTGAAGGATACGCCAGCGCTGGCGCCTGCATCGAAGCCTGCAAGGCTCGGCTTGTTGGTGATCAGGCGGACCACACCGGCCTGCGAGCTGGCGCCGAACAGCGTGCCCTGCGGACCGGAGAGAACCTCGATACGCGCAAGGTCGGCGGCATAGACGTCGAGGTTACGGCCGGGCTGTGCCAGCGGCTGCTCGTCGAGGTACATGGCGACGTTGGGCGCGAGGCCGGCGACGCCAGCCGTCGTCAGGTTCGGCGTGGTGGAGGCAAGACCGCGGATGTAGATGGTCGACTGACCGGGGCCGCTGCCGCCCGCCGTCACGGTAGGCAGCTGGTCGAGATAATCCTCGAAGGTGTCGATGTTGAGCTCTTCGAGCCCTTCTTCACCCAGTGCCTGGACCGAGACGGCAACGTCCTGCAGGTCTTCCTGGCGCTTGGTGGCGGTAACGAGAATGGTGCCGACGCCGCCCTGGCGCGCCTGCGGCGCTGCCTCCGGAGCGGCATCCTGCGCTGCGGCAGGCGATGCTATGGCAATTGCCAGCGCGCCAAGCGACGCGCCGCTGCTAAATTTCAACATTGGTGGATTCCCCTTGGAATTCGCATTCACGATCGCGCTGCGATGGTCGCGGGCAGCGCGATCAGATAAAAAACGGCGCGCAAAAGAATTTCACGCGCGGTGCGAGCGAATAGCTATCCGTAACGAATGACTCCACCATACTTTAGGGTGACTGGCGGAATCGAAATCATGTTGTTGCATAAGAACAACGCTTGAAGTCTATTGATAAAACAAATCAAATATGCGTTTTGCAAGACTTCGATATTTAAATCTTCAGGACAAAATACCCATAATTTACACGAGTGCTTGAAGTCACAACTCAAGAATTGATCAAGTATATATCCAATCGTTCTTGGCAGCACTTGAATCTACGCCTGCGAATACTGCATACACTATTGCGCAGCCTCCCACCGTTCGCACGCTTCCGCAGTAGTCGGCACACCGTGTCGCTTGCGGATGATGTCGAAGACGATGGCCTTCACGATGGCGATCGCCATAAGCGCCACCACCACGGAGAACGGCAAGGCACCGATGATCATGGTGATCCGGATCGCATCAATGCCGCCGATTATCAGCATGGAGCCGACCATGAACGCGAGAGCCGCGCCCCAGAACAGGATGTGGCGTCGGCGCTGCCCCTCGGTATCGCCCGCGCCGTTGATGGTGTTGACGATCAGGATCGCACTGTCGGCGCTGGTGATGAGATACGTCATCAGCAGGATCACGACGAGGCCGGAAACAATCGCGGCAAAACCGGGATCGAGCAGCACCGCGAGGGTGGCATAAAGCTGGTCGGACATGCCGGTGTTCAGAATGGCGCCGTCCGCCACTCCGCTCAGTTCCAGATCAATGGCGGTGCCGCCCACCAGCGTCATCCAGACAAAGCACATCAGCGACGGCACCAGCAGCACGCCCAGCACATATTCGCGAACGGTCCGCCCGCGCGAGATGCGGGCAATGAACATGCCCACGAACGGCGCGAAGGCGATCCACCAGGCCCAGTAGAACACGCTCCAGTCGAGCTGCCACTGCACCAGGGCATCGCCCATTTCACTGCCGCCCTGGAACAGGGTCAGCGCGTTGTACGGCAGGGTGCGAATGTAATCGTAGATGCCTACGCCCAGCAGCTCGAGCCCGTAGAAGCCAGCGCCGACAATGGCGAAAAGCAAGAGCAGCGCGAACGACAGCCCCATGTTGATGTTGGAGAGCCACTTGATGCCCTTGCCAACACCCGACAGCGCGCTGAGGGTGGAAGCACCGACGAGCACGACCAGGGATACGATGATTGCAAGCGGAGTCGAACTTCCCTCCGCGTCCAGCAGCCAGTCTCCAAGACCAAGGCGCGCAAGACCGGCAACGAACTGCTCCACGCCGATGCCCATGGTCACGGCAACGCCGAGAATGGTGGCCACTACGGCGACAATGTCGACCACGTGCCCTGCTCCGCCCGACATCACCCGTCCGAACAGAGGTGCCAGCGCCGAACGGATGGTGAGCGGCAAGCCCCGGCGATAGGCAACGTAACCGATGGCCAGGCCGACAAGGCCATAGGTGGCCCAGGCAGCAAGGCCCCAGTGAAGGAAGGTATAGATGTAGGCGGGCCGAACTGCTTCAGGGCTGGCAGGCTCTATCAGACCGCGGATGATGTCCGGGTTATTCTGGAAATGCGACAGCGGCTCCCCGGTCGAATAGGTCAGCATGCCAATGCCGATGCCCGCGCCGAAGAGCATGGCGAACCAGCTAAATCGACCGAATTCCGGCTCCTCTCCCGGATTGCCGATACGCAGGTTGCCCGACTGCGGGATTACGGCCAGCACCAGCGCCGTCAGCATCACTGCGGCAACGAGGTAGACGTACCAGCCGGAAAAGGTGGAGATGATCGTGCTGTTCGCCGCCGAAAGCGTCTCGTTCGCGCTGACGGGGAAGAAGATCGCCCACATGATGATGAGCGAGACGATGATCTTGGAAGGGATGGTGACCGCGCGGCTGAAGCCGTCGTAAAATCCTCGGTCGTGCGTGTTGATCGGCAGGTCCACCAGCGGGGGATCGATCGGGGCATCATCCGTCGGCGCTGTGGAAACGTGCTGCGTCACTACCTGAATTCTCCTGTTTTGCCCCGATCGCTGATGATCCTACGCACGAACGCGCAGTGTTGATCCGCAGATAAGGGGAATGGCCAGAGCATAGGGAACGGGTCAGTTTATGCAAACGGGGCCCAAAGGCCGCCTTTGCGGAACCCCCTCGCCAGCGCGTCCGTAGTGTATATAAGCGCCAGCAAACGCCACTTGATACGGGGCCACGAGACATGACCGACCAGACTGCAATCCCCGCAGGCATCGACCTGCGCGAAGAGATCGAACGCCTGCGCAAGGAGCGTAACGCGGTGATCCTTGCCCACTATTACCAGAAGCCCGAATTGCAGGACCTAGCCGATTTCGTGGGCGATTCACTGGAGCTGTCGCGCAAGGCGGCAGAGACCGATGCCGACGTGATTGCCTTTTGCGGCGTGAAGTTCATGGCCGATACCGCCAAGATTCTCTCGCCCGAAAAGATCGTCGTCCTTCCGGACATGGAAGCGGGCTGCAGCCTCGAGGATTCCTGCCCTCCGGAGAAGTTTGCCGCCTTCCGCGCCAAGCACCCCGATCACATCGCGCTGACCTACATCAATTGCTCGACCGAGGTGAAAGCCCTGTCGGACGTGATCGTCACCTCCTCCTCCGCCGAGACGATCCTCGAACAAATCCCTGAGGACCAGCCGATCATCTTCGGGCCGGACCGTCACCTTGGCGGCTATCTCAATCGCAAGTTCAACCGCGACATGCTGCTTTGGCCGGGCGTTTGCATCGTGCACGAGGCTTTCAGCGAAAAGGAACTGATGAAGCTGAAGGCAGAGCATCCCGACGCGCCGATCGCCGCGCACCCGGAATGCCCGCCGCACATCATCGACCATGCGGATCACGTCGGCTCGACCAGCTCGATCCTGCAATATGCCAAGACATTCCCCGGCGATACGCTGATCGTGGCAACCGAACCGCACATCATCCATCAGATGGAAAAGGCGCTGCCGGAAAAAACCTTCCTCGGCGCGCCGGGTGCGGACGGCAACTGCAACTGCAACATCTGCCCCTACATGGCATTGAATACCATGGAGAAGCTCTACCTCTGCCTGCGCGACCTGGAACCGCGCATCGAGATCGAGGAAGACCTGCGCGTGAAGGCCAAGGCCAGCCTCGACAAGATGCTGGAAATGGCCAGCGGCACCATCGGCAAGGGCGACCTTGGCGATCCGAAAGCCGGCTGATGGCACTGTTCCGGCTGATGATAGAAGGGCGGGACTATCCCGGCTTCCTGTTCGAGCGGCCGGAAGTGCCCTACGGTTTCTTCACCACCCGCTGGATAGAGGCGCCCACGCGCGCCGAAGCCGAACAGACCGCGCTGCGCGGCGTGCGCTGGGAGTTCGAAGACCTTCTGCCAAAGCGCAAGGAAGGCGCGGCACGCCCCTCGCTCCACCTTATCGAGGTTGAGCAGGTCGCCACCTTTCCCGAAGACGCTCCTTCGATGGGCGCGACATGGTTTCCGATGGATGAGGACTGACGGCAACTCCCCCGCCGCTTGTGCGTTGAGCCTCGCATGAAGGCTGAAATCCTCTGGGTCTGGCGCAGACTGAACGCCAACTACTGGTTCTATCCGGCGCTGTTCGCGATCACGGCGCTGGTGCTGGCCTTTGCCTGCATCGCGGTGGACCGCAGCGGCTGGTCCGAATTCCTGAATGACATTGCATGGCTGGCACCCGCTCGTCCGGAAGGTGCCTCTACCATGCTGCAGGTCATCGCGGGCTCTATGATCGCCGTCGCCTCTACCGTGTTCTCCATCACCATCGTTGCCGTCAGCTATGCCAGCGGCACCTACGGCCCGCGCCTGCTGACCAACTTCATGGAGGACAAGGGCAACCAGCTTTCCCTCGCCACCTTCATTGGCACTTTCGTTTTCGCGCTGACCGTATTGCGCACCGTGCGGGCGGAGGACGAAAGCCCCGCCACCGCGCAGGATGCTGCCGCCACGGCCCTGCCCGGCTTCGTGCCACAGTTGTCGCTGCTGGTGGCCTTCGGGCTGATGGTGCTTTCTGTCGCGGTGCTGGTGTTCTTCCTCAACCACGTCCCTTCCAGCATTCGCATCAACTCGGTGATCCGCGACATTGGCGAGCGCCTGCTTAGCGCGGTGAAAAAGACCTATCCTGAAGAAGGCGACCGCGACGATCCTACTGAGCGACCGCGCGGCTGTCCGCTCAAGGCGAAGAAGGCAGGCTACATCCAGCTTATTGACTTCGAGGAACTCGAAAAGCTGGCGCGGCACTGCGATTGCGAGATCACGCTGATGGTGCGCACCGGAGACTTCGTGCATGAAGGTCTTACCATCCTCGAGATCGCCAACGGCTCATGCGACGATGGCTGCATGAAAGAATTGCACGAGTGCTTCACGCAAGGCTTCTCCCGCACGCCGGAGCAGGATCCGGAATTCCTGATCGACGAACTGGTTGAGATCGGCCTTCGCGCGCTGTCGCCCGGCATCAACGATCCCTTCACTGCCGTTACTTCCCTGCACTGGCTGGGTGCTGCCACGGCAGACCTTGGTCAGCGATACCTGGTGAAAGACATATGCGAAGGCGAGATCGAAAGTTGCCCGGTGCATCCCGTTTCAGACGATTTCGCCCACTTCGTGCAGCGTGGCTTCGGTGCAATCCGCAGCGCGGTTGCTACCAGTCCCATCGCCTCGAAAGTGATGCTCGACACTCTTCGCAACGCCGCACTCACCATCGAGGGGGAGAAGCGCCGCGAACTCTTGCTGGGCGAAGCGGCGCAGTTGCGCGAACAGGCTCGAATCGCTCTGGAAGGGCCGGACCGGCGCGAGGTGGAAGCCCGCTTCGACGAAATCATGCTCGATTTCAAACAGGATTGACGCGCGGACGCGGCGGCTCTTTCGGTGCAGCGATGCGTGCCAGCACAAGTGCGCTTCCCACCAGCACGATGCCGACGAGATCGAGCGGGACGAGGAATTCGTCGAACACCAGCCACCCGATCAGCGCTGCCACGGCAGGTTGGGTTAGCAGGGCGATGCCGATTACCAGCGGCTCGAACAGCTTGAGCGAATAGACCAGCAGCCCTTGTCCAACGAGTTGGCTGGAGAGAGCGAGCACCAGCACCGGCGTCCAGTCGGTCGGCCAGAAAGGTTCGCCCAGCATTTGCGCCACGAGAAACAGCACCACCACGCTGGCGCTGCTGGAAATGGCCAGCACGCTCCAGCTGCCGAAGCTGCGCCGCGCGTCCTGAAGAAGCAGGAGGTATCCGGCATAAAGCAGACCTGCGAGCAGGCAGAACAGGTCGCCCACGAAGTTTGCCGCCGACAGCTCCAGCGACCGGCCCAGTAGGATGCCTGCCCCCGCCAGCGCAGCGACGATCGCCTGCCATTCGCGCCCGCGCGGCAGGCGGCGCAGCATCACGAAGCCCCATACCATCAGGATAACGCTGCCCGCGTTGCCGAACAGCACGGCATTGGCGAGCCGCGTATCGCCGATACCGAGATGCCAGCTGGCAATGTCGAGGCCGAACAACACACCGCCGGCCAGCACCAACAGCAACGCCTTGCGCGGGATGCCGCTGACACGCTCCTTGTTCATGGCAGCGAACAGGAACAGGAATGGCAGCGCCAGCGCCACTCGCCAAAACCCTGCGCTGACAGCGCCGGTATCGGCCAGGCGCACCAACCACGGGCCGCAGGCGAGCGCGACGTTGCCCACCAGCAAGGCCACCAGGGCGAGAACCCTTGCGCGAAGTGGCTGATCTTCGCCGGTCATGTTGAAAGGAGCCTACTCGGCCCCGTCAGCGGGCGCGGCTTCGGCAGGCGCTTCCTCGGCCGGAGCGGGCTCGGCAGGTGCGGCGCTGGCAGGCGTCGAATCTCCACCGGCCGGTTCCTCGGCCTCTTCCACCAGCGGAGCCTGTGAGCGGACCTGATCGAGCGGCAGCATCGCATCGCTGATGGTGCCTTCCAGCACTTCGCCCGAAGCCTCGCGCCCGTCGTTCTCCACGTCGACCGCCGGGTCGTCATTACAGGCCGAGATTGCCAGCAGCAGCGGTGCGGCAATGGCAATGGTGCGGCTAATGGACATGGTCACGCGGTCTCCGATTGCGAAATGGCGCTGAGGAAATCTCCGGCGCGGGCCAGCAATGCCTCATCCCATTCCTCCGGCGCAACCGTCTTTCCCAGTTGTTCCATGCTGGTGACGCCGTATTCGGATATGCCGCAGGGCACGATGCCGGTGAAATGGGTGAGATCAGGCGCGAGATTCACTGCAAACCCGTGCATCGTCACCCAGCGCCGCACGCGCACACCGATAGCGCCGATCTTGGCTTCCGCGTCGCTGGCATCGTGCGTCCAGATGCCGATGCGTTCGGGAACGGCGAAAGCCTCCACTCCGAAATCGCCGAGCGTATCGATCACCCAGCTTTCCAGCGAATGGACGAACTGGCGCACGTCCTTGCTGCGCTTCTTCAGGTCGAGCAGCACGTAGGTCACCCGCTGGCCGGGGCCGTGATAGGTGTAGCGCCCGCCCCGCCCTGTCTCGACAACATCGAAGCGCGGGTCGACCAGTTCGGCAACGTCGGCGCTGGTGCCTGCGGTGTAGACCGGCGGGTGCTCCAACATCCACACCAGTTCCTGCCCCTCGCCAGCGGCCAGCGCCTCGTTCCGCGCTTCCTGCGCGGCAAGCGCCTCGCGATAGGGCACCTCGCCGTAGGAGCGGCGCCATTCGATGGAAGGATCGGGGTAAAGCTGCGTGTCAGTCATGGTTTGGCGATTGCGTGGCGGGTGCGAAGGCGCTTATCAAGTGGTCATTCACAAGCAGAGGACAATATGGCCGCAAAACTGGACCTTGGACGCGCCTGGAACGAGGCGATGGCACTGCTCAAGGCCAATCGCGATGTCGTGCTGATCGTGGCCGCCGTATTCTTCTTCCTGCCCAACGTCATCGCTACGCTGATGCTGCCGTCGCAGGAAATGCTGATCATGCAACTTAACGCGCTGGGCGACGATCCGGACTTTCAGGAGGTGCTGGCCGTCTTCAGCGACTTCTTCGGCCAGAGCTGGTGGATATACCTGGTTTTCGCCCTGATACAGGCGACCGGTGTCCTCGGCCTGCTGGCACTGCTGACGGACAAGTCGCGTCCCACCGTGGGCGAGGCGCTCGGCTTTGGCGTAAAAGCGCTGGTGCCCTATCTCGTCGCGCAGATCCTGATGGGCTTCATCATGGTATCGGCACCGATTCTACTGACGGCGCTGGGGGCGTTCGTCAGCCTCGGCCTTGCCACGATGCTCGCCTTCATCGGCATTGGCGTGATGGTCTACATCTGGATCAAGTTCTCGCTGCTCTCGCCTGTCATCGGGATCGAGAAAGTGATGAACCCTATCACCGCGCTTTCGCGTTCATGGCATCTGACCAAGGGCAACTCCGTCCGGTTGCTGGCCTTTTATATTCTGCTGGTGATCGCCGCGATGGTGATCTGGCTGGTGATCGGCCTGTTACTCAGCCTGTTTGCCGTGTTGGGAGAGCAGATCGGTTTGTTCGCCATGGCCATCGGCAGCGGACTGATGAGCATGGGTTTCACCACCGTCCTGCTGATGGTGCTGGCAGCCGTGCACCGTCAGCTTTCCGGCAAGGACATCGAAAACGTCGGCAAGACGTTCGAGTAGCTCTCAGAGAATCTCCTCGACCTTTTCCACCGGACGGCACAGGCGCACACCCTTTGCCGTTTCGACCAGCGGACGCTCGATCAGTTTCGGGTCGGCAGCCATGGCATCCAGCACCGTATCTGCGTCGGCATCCGGCAAGCTACGCTCCTTTGCGTCCGTGCCGCTGAGCCGCAGGCCCTCGGCCGGCGACATTCCGGCGTCGGCATAGAGCTGCGCCAGCTTCTCGCGAGTCGGTGGGGTCTTGAGATATTCCACCACTTCCACGTCCACTCCGTCACGATCCTGCAGGATCGCCAGCGTGCCGCGCGATTTGCTGCATTTCGGGTTGTGCCAGATGGTCGCTTTCACGTGCGTTCTCCTCGGTTGAAACTTCAGCCTCGCCCTAGCGCGCTAAAATTTTTGCGCAAATGGCACATTTGGTGTTGCCACTGATAATCACTCTCAATAGAGGCTGCTTTTGCAAATCAATCGCAATAACGAGTCTTTGAGGGAATTAGTTATCCGTATCACCGCCACCCGTCTCGCCCTGCTTGCCAGCGTCGCCGCAGCGCCTGCCGCCATGTCCGCCCCGGCCATGGCCAGTGCCGCCGCCGAAGCAGATGCACAGCGCGACTATCTGCCCAGCAACATCATCGTGACCGGCGAGCGCGACACCTACGTGAATGATGACGGCAGCACCGCCACCAAGACGCCGACGCCGATCATCGACGTGCCGCAGGCCGTGACCGTGATCACCGCAGACCAGCTGGAAGACCAGGGCGTCACCAGCCTGAACGACGCGCTGCGCTTCGTGCCCGGTGTCAGTCTGGAAACGGGCGAAGGTCACCGTGACGAGGTGTTCATCCGCGGCCAGGAAACCACCGCAGACTTCTACATCGACGGCCTGCGCGACGATGCGCAGTATTACCGCCCGCTCTACAACGTGGAACGCGTGGAAGTGCTGAAAGGCGCGAACGCGCTGATCTTCGGTCGCGGTGCCGGCGGCGGCGCGGTGAACCGCGTTTCGAAGACCGCCGAGTTCGGCATGCCGGAATATGCCCTTGGCGCGCAGGTCGACACGTTCGGCGCTTTCGCCTTCACCGGCGATGCGAACCTGCCCACTGGCGAAGATGTGGCCGTTCGTCTGACCGGCACTTACGAGGAATTCGACAACCACCGCGACTTCTATGAAGGCCGCTTCTTCGGTCTCTCCCCGACCCTGACGGCCAACCTTGGCCCGAACACGCGTCTCTACGCCTATTACACCTATGACGACGACGAGCGCACGGTGGATCGCGGCATCCCCTCGATCGATGGCGGTCCTCTTCGCGGCTATGACGAGACCTTCTTCGGTGACGCGGATTACAATGTCAGCGACGTCGAAGCGCACATCGCCCGCGCCCGGCTGGAGCATGACTTCAGCGCCGCGTGGAGCCTGAACGCCAGCGTGATGTTCGCCGACTACGACAAGTTCTACGCCAACATCGTGCCTACGTCTGGCACCACTGCCACCACCACGCGCCTTGCCGGTTACGAAAGCGGCACGGACCGCCAGAACCTGATCGGCCAGGTGAACCTCGTCGGTCAGTTCGATACCGGATCGCTCAGCCATACGCTGCTGATCGGTGCGGAAGCCGGATCGCAGGATACCGATTCGGATCGCAACCAGGCCGTGTTCAACAACGGCGCGGACACCAGCGTTACCCTGGCGCTGGAAGATACCATTGCAGTGCCCGCCTTCACCCTGCGCCCGCAGCGGGCCAGCACCAGCGAGCTTTCCACCCTGTCGTTCTATGCGCAGGAGCAGCTCGACATCGGCATCCTGCAACTGGTGGCCGGCATCCGCTACGACCGCTTCGACCTTGAAAGCACCGACATCGTCTCCGGCTTCAATGGCGCCCGCGTGGACGAGCGCTGGAGTCCGCGTTTCGGTGCTATCCTGAAGCCGCAGGAAAACCTCTCGATCTACGCCAGCTATGCCGAAAGCTTCCTGCCGCAATCAGGCAACCAGTTCACGGTCCTCAGCCAGCAGGACGAGGCGCTCGATCCCGAGAAGTTCGAGAACATCGAGCTGGGCGTGAAATACGCACCGCATCCCGAACTGCTGCTGACGGCAGCCGTGTTCCGCCTCACCCGCTCCAACACGACCGCGCCCGACCCGAACAACACGGGTCTGGTGATCCTGGCAGGTGAAAGCGAAGTGGAAGGCTTTGAACTCGGCGTGGTCGGTGAGCCGGTCGACGGCCTCTCGCTGAGCCTCGGTTATGCCTACCTCGACGGAGAAATCACTTCGACTACCACCGGCGCTGCCGCTGGCACCGTGTTGCAGCAGGTTCCCGAGCACCAGATCACTGCCTGGGCACGCTACGACGTGACCGAACGTCTGGGCTTCGGTGCTGGCCTCACGCACCTGTCGGACCAGTACGCCAGCATGAGTAATGCCGTGGTGCTACCGTCCTACACCCGCGTGGATGCAGCCGTGTTCTTCGAGGCGACCGAGATGCTGTCGTTGCAGCTGAATGTCGAGAACCTGTTCGACGAGGAATACTACCCCTCGGCCCACGGCGACAACAACATCCAGCCGGGCGCTCCGCTCAATGCCAGCCTTGGTGCAAGGTTGCGCTTCTAAGGGTTGATCAATCCGAGGTTCCGCCGTCCGGGTCGGCATCCTCCAAACGCATTCCCGGAACGGCACGCGCCGCGTCTGCAGGGTCTATACCCGGTGCAGGCGCGGCGCTGATCGTTTCGCGCCTGATCCCGACGCGGCTGGCGCGCTGCACGGCCCGCACGAGGCGCGGATAGACGCCGCAGCGGCAGAGGTTGGGGATCGCTTCCCTGATCTGCGTTTCCGTAGGGTCGGGATTGCTGCGCAGCAGGCTGGCAGCGGCAATGGCTATGCCCGGCGTGCAGAAGCCGCACTGGATCGCCTGCTCCGCCACCAGTGCTTGCTGCACTGGATGAGATCGGTCGCGAGAAAGCCCTTCGATGGTAGTGATGAAGCGCCCCTCGGCCTCGCCAATGGTGACGAGGCAGCTTCGCAGTGCCTCCCCGTCCACCAGAACCATGCAGGATCCGCAGTCGCCGGCGCCGCAGCCGTACTTAGTGCCCGTCAGGTTCGCCGCGTCGCGCAGGGCGTGAAGCAACGGCGTGTCGGGGTCCATGTCGAAATCGACCGGACGCTCATTCACCGTCATTGCCGTCATGGATCAGGAAAGCCTGTCAGTTGAGCCGCGTCAGTTGCGCCAGCTTGGATCGATAGTGTCGATCTTGCGCGTCCAAGCCTGGAAGTCCAGCTTTCCGAAGTCGTCCGTCAACTGTTTGTCGCGGTCGCGCTGGTGCTGCTGGACGACTTCCGGCGGCACCACGATGGGCGCGCCGAGGCTGGCAGTCTTCACCTGCACCTCGCAGGCACGCTGGAGCATGTAGTAGAGCAGGAACATCTCGTAGATGGTTCGCCCCATCACCACCGGCCCGTGGTTCTTCAGCATCAGGATCTGGTGATTGCCTGCATTCTTCACCAGCCGCTCGCCTTCCTCGCTGCGCACTGTGATGCCTTCGAAGTCGTGATAGCCGATGGCCCCTTCGAAGAAGCAGGAATAGAAATTGCTCGCCTGCAAGCCGCCCTCCGTGGCGCAGACAGCCATCGTGTCGGGCGTATGCGTGTGGACGATGGCATGGGCATGGGGCAGGTTCTTGTGGAACACGCTATGCTGGGTGAAGCCAGCCAGGTTCACAGGGTAAGGATTGTCACCCACCTTCTGCCCGTTCTCGTCGATCTTGACCAAGTTCGACGCGGTCACTTCCTCCCACAGCAGGCCATAGGGGTTGATCAGGAAGTGGTTTTCCGTGCCCGGCACGCGCAGGGTGATGTGGTTGTAGATGCTCTCGCACCAGCCCAAATGCGCGAAGATGCGATAGGCGGCGGCGAGATCGAGGCGCGCCTGCCATTCCTCTGCGCTGCAATCGACGTTGTCATTTACTTGCGTGGCCACGGCCTCTCTCCGTAATGATTTTGCTTCGTTTCACGCCGTAACATTGACTTTGTCGCGCGGGCTGGCAAGCACTGCGCGAAAGGGACCGGCATGAAGATCGGACCTTCGGGAGGATTCGATGGCAGATATGCTGGGATATGGCCAGCCCATGGAGGGCGTTGCGCAGACGGCTTTCATCGTGCCCGATCTGCACGCACCCATCGATCACTGGGTCACCAACTGCAATGCCGGGCCGTTCTTCGTGCTGCCGCACTTGCTGGCGCCAGGACAGGTCTATCGCGGCGAGGAAAGCCGCGCCGACGTGACGCTGGCCATGGGCTTTGCCGGGCACATGCTGATCGAACTGATCCAGCCGCTGGACGACAATCCCAGCGTCTACAAGGAAACCAGCGATCTTCGCGGTTACGGCTTTCACCACCTTGGTATCGCCTGCGCGGATGTCGATGCGACCAGCGCGGACTATCAGGCGCGCGGCTTTGCAGAGGCCTACCGCGCCGCCGTGCCCACGGGCGGCGAAGTCGTCTACCTCGACGACGGCAGTGGCCCGCAGGCCGGATTTCTCGAATTGCTGCCGGTGACCCCGGCGATGGACGAAACCTTCACCCGCTTCTGGGAAGCGAGCCGCGATTGGGACGGCTCCGACCCTGTACGCCCTTTCGCATAGGACTTGGATTTCAATGGCAACATCCGCAACTGACGACCAGCCGCAGGGCAACTGGCTGACCAATTCGCCCGCTTACCAGACGCTGCTGGTGTTCCTGCTGGCGCTGAACTTCGGCATCGTGTTCTTCGACAGGCAGGCGCTCAACGCGCTGATGCCGTTCGTGCAGCCCGACCTTGCCCTGTCACAGACGCAGATCGGCCTGCTGGCAAGTGGTCTCTCCTTCTCCTGGGCGATTGCCGCCTTCTTCGTCGGCCGCCTTTCGGATAGCCTAGGCAAGCGCAAGATCCTGCTTGTGATCTCCACCGTCGCTTTCTCGCTGTGTTCGTTCCTTTCCGGGATCGCCACCAGCTTCCTGTTCCTGTTCGCAGCCCGCCTGCTGATGGGCGCGGCAGAAGGCGGCGTGATGCCGATCAGCCATGCCATGGTCGCATCCGAAGTCGATCCCAAGCGGCGCGGCCTCGCGCAGGGCGTGGCGCAGAACCTTGGCTCCAACCTGCTCGGCAGCTTCCTTGCCCCGGTGGTGCTGGTGTGGTTCGCTACGCAGTTCAGCTGGCGCGAGGCATTCTACCTTGCCGCCCTGCCCGGCCTGATCAGCGCCGCCATGATCTGGTTCATGCTGCGTGAGCCGGACATGCCCAAGCGCGAGCCGAAGCCCAAGACGGCAAGCTCCAACGCGATCACCGATTACATCGCCGAAATCGGCCGCGCGATGAAGGTCCGCAACATGTGGATCAGCGTTGTCGTTGGCACACTGATGGTCGGCCACTTCGTCACCACCTGGGCTTTCATGCCGCTCTACCTAACGGAGGTTAAAGGGTACGAACCCGAGACGATGAGCTGGATCATGGGCTCGCTGGGTATCGCCGCGGCGATCTACAGCTTCACCGTCGCCGGTATTTCGGACGTAATCGGTCGCAAACCCGTGATGGTCGCCCTGCCGCTGCTGGCGGTCATCGGCCCGCTTGGCGCGATGTACTGGGAAGGTGGCGCCTTCGGTCTTGCCGCGATCTTCTTCATCGGCTGGGCGGTGAACGGGGTCTTCCCGATCTTCATGGCCACCATCCCGTCGGAAACGTTCAAGCCAATCCACCACGCCACAGTGCTGGGCCTCGCCATGGGCAGCTGCGAAGTGCTGGGCGGCGTGTTCGGCCCGATCATCGGCGGCGCGCTGAACGATGCCTTTGGTCTCGACAGCTTCCTTTGGCTGCTGATCGGCCTGTCGCTCGTCAGCGGCGTGATCGCCATGGGCCTGCACGAAACCGCGCCCGCCGCCTTGCGCAAGAAGGGCCTGACCTACACTCCGGTTTGAGGAAGCCTGCGATGTCAGACCCCATTCTCGACGAACTGATTGCGACCCTTCGGGCAAACGACCTCGACCTGGCCGACGACCCCGGTCCTTTGCGGGTGGCCTATGAGGACATGTTTGCCGCATTTCCCGTCGCGGAAGACCTGACGGTAGAAAATACCGAAATCGGCGGCGTGCCCGCGGTCAGTGTGAAAGTGCCGGGCAGCGCTGGCGGCGTGGTGCTCTACTTCCACGGCGGCGGATACGTCATCGGCAGCGCAAAGGGCTACCGCAGCCTCGCCGGAGAGGTCGCTCGCGCAGCGGGGATGGACGCGCTGGCAATCGACTATCGTCTAGCGCCGGAGCACCCCTTCCCTGCCGCCGTCGACGATGCCGTTGCCGCCTATCGCGCGCTGGTGTCGGGTGGCACTTCGCCCGAAAAGATCGTCTTTGCAGGGGACTCCGCAGGCGGTGGTCTGACGCTCGCCGCGCTGATCAAGCTGCGGGACGAAGGCGATGCCCTGCCCGCCGCGGCCTTGCTGATTTCGCCGTGGGCTGACCTGACCGGTAGCGCCGCATCCATTGTCGCAAATGAGCACAATGATCCCTCTCTGACGAGACAAGGGCTTGAAGCCTGCGCCGCGCACTACCTCGGCGATGAAGACCGGTCGCATCCGCTCGCTTCGCCCGCGAAGTCCGACCTTTCCGGTCTGCCTCCGCTGCTGGTTCAGGTCGGTTCGATTGAAATCCTGCTGGACGATTCCCTCATCATCGCCGCCAATGCCGGCGCTTCGGGAACGATGGTCCGGCTGGAAGTCCATCCCGGGCTTCCGCACGTCTTCCATGCCTTCAACTTCATGTTGCCGCAGGCGAAAACCGCGTTGGATGAAGCGGGTGCCTTCCTTGCGAGGCATGCATCATGACTGAAGCACGCAAGCTCGACGCGCTGGTTGTCGGCGCAGGTTTCTCCGGCCTCTACATGCTGCACAAGCTGCGGCAGGACGGCTTCACCGCACACGTGGTGGAGAAAGGCTCGGGTGTCGGCGGCACGTGGTTCTGGAACCGCTATCCCGGCGCACGCTGCGACATCCCGTCCATCGAATACAGCTACAGCTTCGACGAGGCGCTGGAGCAGGAGTGGAACTGGACCGAGCGTTACGCCGCCCAGCCCGAAATCCTGACCTATCTGGAGCACGTGGCCGGACGCTTCGACCTCAACCGCGACATCTCGTTCAACACCCTCGTCACCGCCGCAACGTGGAACGAGGAAAGCGGGCGCTGGCAGGTCGAGACCGATGCGGGCGACAGCTACGACGTGCAGTTCCTGATCCTGGCGACGGGCGCCCTGTCCGAACCCAAGATGCCCGACCTGCCAAGCCTCGATGCCTTCGAAGGCAAGGTGCTGTTCACCGCCAAGTGGGACGATAGCGTCGACCTTTCGGGAAAGAACATCTGCCATTTCGGCACCGGCTCCTCCGGCATTCAGGCCGTGGGCGAAATGGCGACTTATGCGGGCCAGCTGACCGTGTTCCAGCGCACGCCGAACTACGCGGTGCCCGCCGGGAACCGTCCACTGGAACCGGAAGAGATCGCAGAAGTGAAGGCGGACTATCCTCGCCTGCGCGAGATTGCCCGCACCTCGCCGCTCGGTTGGTTCAACGGTGCGTGGGAAGGCTCTGCCAAGGCCGACAATCCCGAGGCGCGTGCCGACAGGCTTGAGAAGGCCTGGAACGCTGGCACCACCGGCCTGCTGACCGCCTATGAAGACCTGCTGTTCGACCTGGAATCGAACGAATACGCTGCCGAGTTCGCGCGCGAAAAAATCGCAGAGCTGGTGAGCGATCCGGAAAAGGCGCGCAAGATGTCGCCCGCCTATCCGCTGGGCGCGCGGCGAACCTGTACCGAGACCAATTTCTACGACGCAATGAAACGTGACAACGTGACGCTGGTGGACGTGCGCGAGGAACCCGTGGTGGAAATCACCGCGAACGAAGTGGTCACCGATAAGGGTCGCTATCCTGCCGATGCCATCACCATCGCCACCGGCTTCGATGCCTGTGTTGGCGCCGTGAAGGCGATCGACATTCGCGGGCGCGGCGGCCAGCGGATCGCCGATGAATGGGCAGATGGCCCGCGCGCTTATTTGGGCCTTGCCGTATCGGGCTTTCCCAACATGTTCGTGATTACAGGCCCCGGCAGCCCGTCCGTGCTGTCCAACGTGGTCGTTTCCATAGAACAGCACGTAGAGTGGGTGGCGCGCTGCATGGCAGACATGCGGGGCAACGGCGCGAAGGTGATCGATGCCGATGCCAAGGCCGAGCAGGACTGGATGCACCATGTCGATGAACTCGCGCACATGACCGTCTTTCCCAAGGCCAGCAGCTGGTACATGGGCAAGACCCGCGACGGGCGCGAGGTGTTCATGCCTTACGTCGGCGGCGTGGGCGCCTACCGCGAGAAGTGCGATGAAGTCGCCGCGAACGGCTACGAAGGCTTCACGCTGGAGAGCGCGCATGAAGCGGTTTGAAGGCAAGGTCGCGCTCGTTACCGGCGCGGCAGGCGGGCTTGGCGGTGCGACTGCAAAACGGCTGGCCGAAGAAGGCGCTCGGGTGTTCATGGCAGACCTTGCCGACGGCTCCGAGCTTGCGAGCGAGATCGGCGGCACTTTACTGACGCTGGATGTCTCGGACGAGGCCGCATGGCAATCGGTCGTCTTGCAGGTGCTCGATGCAGCCGGGCGGATAGACGTGCTGGTGAACGCTGCCGGGATCGAGGGCGACCTCGCCCACGGAAAACTGCAGACGACCTACGAAGATTTCCGCCGCGTATGTTCTGTGAACCTCGACGGCACCTTCCTTGGCTGCATGGCGGTAATGCCGCACATGATGGAGCGCGGGAACGGCGCCATCGTCAACATCGCCTCGATCATCACTTCCATGGGCACGCCCTCGGCGCTGGGCTACGGCGTCAGCAAGGCAGGCGTCGAACAGCTCAGCCGTTCGCTGGCGCTGGTTGGCGCGGAAGACGGCAAGCGCGTGCGCGTCAATTCCGTACATCCCGGCGTGATCGAAACGCGCATGACCGATGATATCATCAAGACCTTCTCGCGCGGGGCCAACGTCTCCTTCGAGGAAGCCGAGGCGGTCGTGAATTCGGCGGTCGCCTTCAAGGAGCGCGGCCAGCCGGAAGACGTCGCCGCGATGATCGCCTACCTCGCCAGCGACGAAGCCGGCTACGTCACCGGGTCCGCCTTCAAGGTGGATGGAGGCTGGAGCGTGATAAACGCAGGGTAATAGCCTGTCGCATCCTAACGCGCGTTAGGATAGACATACCGTCAATTCGAGATTCGCGAGTCAGCGCGAGCCGACATGGAGAGAGTTATGCCAGAGGCACCAACCACCGAACCCTGGGCCGGAACCCCGCCGGTGCCCCATGCACTGCGTCCCGGCGCAAAGCCCGAAGCCTACATGGCCAAGATCGCCGAGGGTGACGAGAAGTACTGGGTGCCCATCGTCGAGGATGTCTATTCCAAGCCCGTCTGGATCAGCCCCACGCTGAACATGTGGGCCGACGTGCTGATGGCAAAGAAGCCTTGCATCGTTAACCGGCACTATCACCCCAAGCCGATCTGGGCCTACACCATCAGCGGCAAGTGGGCTTACCTCGAACACGAATGGACCGCGACTGCAGGCGATTTCATCTTTGAAACGCCGGGCGAAAGCCATACGCTGGTCGCATACGAACACGAGGACCCGATGAAGGTCTTCTTCGTCGTCTCCGGCCCCTTGATGTGGCTCAATGAAGAAGGCGAAACAGTCGGGCACTTCGACGTCTTCGATTACATGAAGATGGCGCGCGAACATTATGACGCGGTCGGCATCGGCGCCGACTATGTCGACACTTTGATCCGATAAGGGAGAATACCAATGGCAACCATGACTGCACCGCCCAGCGACAAGGCTGAAATCGTCGACGTCCCCTACGCCTACCGCGAACTGGTGGACCGCACCTCGCCCGGTGGCCGCTATATCGACGCGCAGAGCGACGATGACAGCCCGTGGGTGCCGTTCGGCCCCAACGCGGCGATCAAGCACCTCGCTTTCGACGTGCGCCAGAACCTGTTCTCCAACATCCTGTGGATGAAGGGCCCGGGCGTTATCGGCACCCATTTCCACCGCGGCACCATCACCATGGTCTGCCTTGAAGGCAGCGTGCGCTACCTGGAATACGACTGGGTGGCATCGCCCGGCGGCCTGATCCTGGAAGTGCCGGGTGAAAGCCACACACTCGTCACCGAGCATCCCGATGGCTGCAAGCTGTTCGGCTGGATGCAGGGCCCGATCGACTTCTACGACGGGGATGCGAACTTCGTTGAAACCGCCGACGTGTTCTGGATGATGAACCACTACGAGACCTACTGCAAAGAGCAGGGCATCGAGATCAATCCGAAGCTCTACGTCTAATCGTTTACAGGCCGCTCCGGGCAATGCGCCCGGGGCGGTTTTTCTTTTGGCTGGGAGAGAACAATGGCCACGCAGGAAAAGCCGAAGCTGGGCGCAAAAACCGCCGCCGAAGCGGGCGAGTTCAAGATCGTCAACGTGCCCGAAACCTACAAGCACGTGATCGACGAATACGTGCGGGAGGGCACCTATGTCGGGCAGTCCGAAACGGAGAGCCCGTGGGTCCCCTTCGGTGACAACGCCGCGATCCGCCACCTCGCTTTCGACGTTCGCAACAACGTTTATGCCAACGTGCTGTGGATCAAGAGCAAGGGCGTGATCGGCACGCACAAGCACCGCGGCATGGTGTGGGCCATCGGCCTCGAAGGCACTTTCCGCTATCTCGAATACGACTGGGTCTGCGGCCCGGGCGACTTCATCACCGAATTCCCCGGCCATGCCCACACGCTGGTGACGGACGAGGAAGACGGCATGAAGGCCTTCTTCTGGATGCAGGGTGCCAACGAGTTCTACGATGAGAACGGCGAGCACGTCGAAACGCTCGACGTGTGGTGGTTCATCAACCACTACGAAAGCTACTGCAAGGAACAGGGCATCCCGATCAACCGGCAGCTCTACCTGTAAGACAGGAATGTCCGAGCAGGCGGCCTTCATCGATGCGGTGGGCGGCACCCATCCGCGCAACGCCTGGTACATGGCCGGGTGGGACAAGGACGTGCCGGAAGGCGAAGTAATCGCCGCCACGATCCTTGGCCAGCCGCTCGCCCTGGCGCGCGGTGAAGCTGGCCGAGTCTTCGCCATGGAAGATCGCTGCCCGCACCGCGCAGCGCCGCTCAGCCTTGGCAAATGCGAAGGTGGCGGGCTGCGCTGCTGGTATCACGGCGTGCGCTTTGCTGCCGACGGGACCTGTGTGGAAATTCCCGGACAGGACGTCATTCCGCCAGCCTTGAGGGTGCGCACTTTCCCGGTCGTCGAAATCCATGCGGCGATCTGGGTCTGGATGGGCGACCCTGCCTTCGCCGACGAGGCGCTGATCCCGCCGTTCGTCGGCTATCGCGACCCCAGGTGGTCGATGACTCCTGGCCGTCTCGATTACAAAGCGCCCGCTCGGCTGATCCACGATAACCTGCTCGATCTCTCCCACATTTCCTATGTCCACCGCGATACCTTCGGGGGTGGCAGCGATGCCTCTGCCGAAAGCTGGCTGGCGACGAACACCACGACGACCACCCTGCCCGATGGCGTGGCTGTAGAGCGTTCGAGCTGCGGCATGCCGCCCAATCGCAACAGCGGTTTGTCGGAGGATGAATCGGCAGACCTGTGGAGCCGCTACACCTTCACGATCCCGGGAATCTTCCTGCTGCAGACCGACCGCTACCCCACGAACACGATGGACCCGGACGACATGCAGCGTTGCCCGGAAAAATCCGTGCTCACGACATTCACCTGCCAGGCAGTCACACCGCTGACGGCGGACACCACCTGCTACTTCTTCGTGTTCGGCGGACCATCGGAAAGCCACGCGCACATGCAGGACTTTTTCGCCGACCTCGGCCTGCGCGCTTTCAAGGAAGACAAGGTGATGATCGAGGCGCAGTGGAAGACCATGCAGGCCACCGACACCGGCATCATGCCGCTGGCGATGGACAAGGCCGTGCTCAAATACGAAGCGGTGCTGAAGCGCTATCTCAGCGCACAGCACGCCAGAACAATACAAGAGGAACCCGCGTGAAAACACTCGACCAATTCGACCTGACCGGCCGCTCCGCCCTCGTTACCGGGGGCGCAAGCGGCATCGGCCTAGCCTATGTGGAGGCCGTGGCCGAAGCTGGCGCTAAAGTGACGATCACTGACATCGACGCCGAAGGCGCCGCGCGCGAGGCGGACCGGCTGGTGCATGAAGGATACGACGTTCGCTGGGACGGGTGCGATGTTTCCGATCTCGACCAGGTGGCAAGCGCCTTTGACCATCACGTAAAAGCCTATGGCGGCTGCGACATTGCTTTCGCCAATGCCGGTCTCGACGTGGGCGACGGGTTCTGGACGCCCGAAGAGAAGCGCAACCCCAACGGCCAGATCGACGTCTATTCCAAGGACAAATGGGACAAGTCCATCGGCATCAACCTGACGGGCGTGTTCCACACCGTGCGCGAGGCCGCGCGCGTGATGAAAGCGAACACCCATCGCCGTGGCGGCTCCATCGTCATCACCAGTTCCAACGCGGCGGAAGTGAACGAGGCTATCGTCGGCGTGCCCTACATGGCGGCCAAGGCGGGCGTGAAACACTTCATGCGTCATTCGGCCTACGAACTGGCGGCCTACGGCATCCGCGTGAACGCAATCGCGCCCGGTCCATTCGTCACCAATATCGGCGATGGCTGGGTGAAGAAGAACCCCAAGGCGAAAGAGGCGTGGGACAAGCTGGTGCCGGTGGGCCGTATGGCGGAAACCTACCAGATCAAGCCGCTCGCCCTGCTGCTGGCAAGCGACGCGGGCAGCTACATGACAGGAGCGCACGTGATGATCGACGGCGGCATGCAACTTGGCCCGATCAAGCCATTGAACGACTAGGCCAGCCCCGCTAGGCCTGCTTTTTACATTTTGTCCAATCCGGAGAGCCCATGACCACCCCCGCACGCGCCGCGATCTGCCGTGGCAATACCGAACCCTTCAAGATCGAAGATGTCGAACTGGACGAACTGCGCCCTGACGAACTGCGCGTGCGCATGGTCGCCTGCGGCGTCTGCCACACTGACATGGCCGTGCGGGACGAACAGCTGCCCGTGCCGCTGCCGGTGGTTCTCGGCCACGAAGGTGCAGGCATTGTCGAGGAAGTCGGTAGCGCCGTCACCGTCGCCAAGCCGGGCGACCGCGTGGTGATGAGCTTCAACTCCTGCGGAAGCTGCCCCAGCTGCGACATCGATGCGCCGACCTATTGCTACAACTTCTTCCCGCACAACTGGTCCGGCACGCGCGCGGACGGGTCGCCCGTCATGTTCAAGGACGGCGAGCCGATGAACGCCAACTTCTTCGGCCAGTCCAGCTTCGCCACCCACGCCATCGCGCACGAGGCAAACACGGTGAAGATCGACGACAAGGCGGCTGACATTCCGCTCGAACGCATTGCTCCCATCGGTTGCGGCCTGATGACGGGGGCCGGTGCGGTCCTGCGCTCGATGGAAGTGCGCAAGGGCATGCCCATCGCCATTTTCGGCGCGGGCACCGTCGGCATGGCCGCGATCATGGCTGCCAAGATTGCCGGAGCCGATCCGATTATCGCCGTCGATGTGAACGATGCGCGCCTCGAACTGGCCAAGGAACTGGGCGCGACCCATGCCTTCAACGGCAAGGACGGAGCGATGGACAAGATTCGCGAACTGGTGCCGCAAGGCCTCGGCTATGTGTTCGACACGACCGGCATCAACACTCTGATCCAGGAAGCCTGGGGCCTGCTCGCACCGATGGGCATCTGCGGTATCGTCGGCGCGTCCGACCCGGTGGACAACCTCACCTTCAACGAAGCAGAATTCATGGGCGGTGGTCGTCGCGTCATGGGTATCCTCGGCGGCGACAGCGATGTCGGCCCGTTCCTGAACGAGCTGCTGGACTATCACGTGAAGGGCCAGTTCCCCTTCGAGAAGCTGATCGGCTATTTCGATTTCGACCAGATCAACGAGGCGATCCACGCCAGCGAGGACGGCTCTGTCGTGAAGCCCGTGCTGCGCATTTCCGAGGAGTAACCACGATGTTCGCCCGCCTGCTCGCCGCCGCTGCCCTCGCCTGCTCCGCCACTCCTGCGCTGGCGGACAATCACGAGGAAGCGCCTTTGCAGGTGGAAGTACTGCGCACCAGCGCGGGCTCTCTGCACGTCAACTCCGCCCTGATCATGGGAGAGCGGGACGCCGTTCTGGTCGACCCGCCCTTCACCCTTGCCGATGCCCACCGCGTGGCGGCGATGGTGCTCGATAGCGGGCGCAACCTCACGCACATCTTCGTGACGCATGACCACCCCGACCACTTCTTCGCCATGGAAGTGCTCGCCGAGGCCTTCCCCGATGCGGAGATCGTCGCGCATGAAACGGTGGTGGAAGACATCTGGCGTTCACTGCCTTTCAAGGTCTTGCGCTGGAGCCCGATGCTGGCCGACAACGGCCCCGCCTATCCCAGCGCGCCGCATGCTCTCACAAGCGACACGATCATGCTCGAAGGCCACGAACTGCGCGTGCTTGGCCCAATGCAGGGGGACCATCGCCATTCCACCGCGCTGTGGGTGCCGGAGATCCGCGCGCTGCTGCCGGGCGATCTCGTGTTCAACGAGGTGCACCTGTGGCTGGGCGAGCATGACTTGGATGCCGTGGCCGCGTGGCGCGACAGCATGGACAGGCTGGAGGCGCTGGAGCCGGAAATCGTCGTTGCCGGCCATGCGAGGCCCGGCCTTCCCAACGATGCCAGCGGCATCGCCTTTACCTATCGCTATCTCGATGCGTGGCCCGGTTTCGTCGCCAATGCGGCAGATTCAGATGACCTGCAGGCGATGGTCCGCGCCGCGTTCCCCACCACCATCGACGTGCTGGACGATTTCATTCTCGTCAATTCAACCGAAGTCGCGATGGGCGAACAGCCCATCTGGGAAGAGTAAGAAAACACCATGAAAGCCGTAACATTCCAGGCCCTGCACCAGCCGCTAGCCTTCGAGGAAGTGCCCGACCCGACGCCGGGCGAAGGCGAGCTTGTCGTCGAAGTGGGCCGCTGCGGCATCTGCGGCAGCGACCTGCACATGACGGAGGACGCCGCATACGGATGCAAGCACGGGGATATCCTCGGCCATGAATTCGCAGGCGAAGTCGTGGCGCTGGGAAAAGCTACGCAGGGCCACAAGGTCGGCGATCTCGTCTCTGTCATTCCGCTGAAAAGCTGCGGCAAGTGCGAACATTGCCGTAAAGGCGCGGTGCAATGGTGCGAGCAGTTCGGCCTTCAGGGCGGCGGCTATGCGCAATATGCCGTCACGCGCCCGAACCAGTGCGTCCCTCTGCCCAACGACCTGACATTGTCGGATGGCGCGATCATCGAACCGCTGGCCGTGGCGCTGCACGGTATCAATCTCTCCGGCATGAAGACGGGCGACAAGGTGCTGGTGCTGGGCGCCGGCCCCATTGGCCTCGCCGTCGCCTTCTGGGCCAAGCGTTTCGGCGCGGGCAAGGTTGCGGTGCAGGACATTGCTACGTTCCAGGAAAGCCGCGCGCTGGAAATGGGCGCGGACGTTTTCGTGGTCGATCCGGAAAACCCGGTCGAAAGCGCGAAGCAGGGCCTGGGCGGCGATGCGGACATCGTGTTCGAGTGCGTCGGCATTCCCGGCCTGATCGACCAGGCGGTGCATCAGGTCCGTCCCGATGGCACGATTGTCCTGCTCGGCCTGTGCACCAAGCCCGATACGCTCAACACCTTCGCTATGCTTTCAAAGCAGGTGAAGCTGGTCACAAGCGCCTTCTTCACCGTTCCCGAATACGAAGCCGCGCTGGCCGCGCTCGATCTGGGCGCTATCGCCCCACGCCTGCTGGTAACGGATACGATCAGTCTTTCGGATACGCCCGACGTGTTCGAGAGCCTCAAGAAGCGCACCGAGCAATGCAAGGTGTTGATCGCTCCCTGACAGGCCCTTAGGGCCATGTTGCCGCTGGACGGCTTTACACCATCTGGGGGCGCATGGCCGAAAAAGCAGACAAGCTGGACAATCCGCGGGCAAAGCTCGTGCGCGGCTCTATCCCCGGACACCTGGTAGGACAGACCGCGCCCGCTGTAGTTGGTGTAGCCGCGATCATGTCCGTCGGCGTGATCGATGCCTATTTCATCGGCCAGCTCGGCGCGAATGAACTCGCGGCGATCAGTTTCATTTTCCCGGTCATCACTGCCCTGCAAAGTCTTGGCGTGGGCGTGATGGTAGGCATCAATTCCGTCGTCAGCCGGGCGCTGGGCGAAGGGGATGACGAGCGCGCGCTGGCGCGGGCCAACCTCGGCCTGATGCTGGGACTTGCCGCCGGTATCACGCTGGGCCTGCTGCTTTTCCTGCTACGCCAGCCGCTGTTCCAGCTGATGCAGGCCGATGCCGAGATCCTGCCCCTGATAGACCAGTACATGAAGCCCTATTCCTTCGGCTTCATCCTGATGATGACAATGATGGGCGCAAACGGCGTGCTGCGCGGACAGGGCGCTGCAAAGAGCAACACCATGGTGCTGGTGATCTATTCCATCGTGAACTGGATACTCGACCCGCTGCTGATTACCGGCGCATTCGGCATCGACGGTTTCGGAGTGGCAGGCGCGGCCTATGCCACCATTGGCGGCTGGATCGTCGGCATCGCCGCAGCCTTCTGGCTGCTGGAGCGGCACGACCTCCCGTTCCGCCCGTCAGCCGTGAAGAACTGCCGCGTCGGCGTGCAGCTGAAGGCGCTCACCCGCGTTGCAGGGCCTGCCGCCTTCACCAATTCCATCAATCCGGCTGGCCTTGCCATCCTCACATCACTGCTCGCGGCAGAGGGATCGGCGGCAGTCGTCGCGGGCTTTGGCGCAGGTGGCCGCTTGCAGAGCTTTGCCGTGGTGCCTTTGCTCGCGCTTTCCGGTTCCATCGGTGCCATCGTCGGCCAGAACTGGGGTGCGATGCAATATGACCGCGCACGGCGCGCACTGGTGCAGGCTGGCATGTTCTGCATCGCCTACGGCCTCGCTGCCGCGCTGCTGCTTTACAGTTTGCGCGGCTGGTTTGCCGAACTGTTTAGCGAGGAGGCGCAGACGCTGGAAGCGACCTCGGCCTATCTTGCAGTCTCTGTCTGGGGATATGCCGGTTACGGCGTGCTGATCGTCGTCAACGGCGCATTGAACGCAATAGACAAGGCGAGCAATGCCCTTGCCCTTTCGCTGACCCGTGTATTGCTGGTGATGGTGCCCTTTGCCTGGCTGCTGCGAGGCGCGCTGGGGACCGAAGCGATCTATTACGGCGAACTCGCCGCCAACCTGCTGGGCGGATGTGCTGCCGCCGCTATCGCATGGTGGGTGCTTTGGAAGCGCCCCGGCGACCAGAAGGCCGCCGGGAACGCCTGATCCGATAATCAGTCCAGCGGACGGCTGGAGCCGAAGAACAGTGCCTGGCTGATTGCCGCGCGCACCGTGTCTTCCTGGAACGGCTTGGTGATGAGGTAGGTCGGCTCCGGACGGTCACCCGTCAGCAAGCGCTCCGGATAGGCAGTGATGAAGATCACCGGCACCGACTGAATGGCGAGAATATCGTCCACCGCGTCGAGACCCGAGGAACCGTCGGCCAGTTGGATGTCTGCCAGCACGAGGCCCGGCGTCTTCTCAGCGACAACGTCTTGCGCCTGCGTGCGTGTGGCGGCAGTGCCGCAGATTTCGTGGCCCAGCGACTTCACGAGGTCTTCGAGCTGCATCGAAATGAGCGGCTCGTCCTCGATGATGAGAACGCTGGTGGCGCTTTCGCGTTCGATCTCGGCCACGGCTTCGCGAACGAGTTCGTCGACGTCGGCTTCGTCCATGTCCATGATCTGCGCGGCTTCGGCGGAAGTGAAATCTTCCACCGTCGTGAGCAGCAGGGCCTGGCGGTTGACCGGCGTGATACGCTTCAACTGATCCTGCGCAGCGATTTCATGGCTGCTGCCGCCGGATTCGGCGCTTTCCACTTCCATGTAGGCGCTGGACCAGACCTTGTTGAAGGCGCGGTAAAGCGGAACGCGTCCGCCACGCAGGCTGTCTGCCAGCTGATCGTCAGCCAGTGCGGCTTCCAGGGTTGCCTGGACAAATGCATCGCCAGTTGACTGCGAGCCCGTGAGAGCGCGCGCGTAACGGCGGAGAAACGGTAGGTGTGCTGCTACTTCGGCACCAATACTCATAATTACCCTTCCCGATATTAGGTGTCACGTGAACGCGCATAAACGCGATGGGTTCCACGTGGGGCTGACAAGCCCGGATCGGCCTGTTTGGAATGGTGGTTTGGATCTCCCATTGCAAACCCGAAGAGAACTTTTTTCAATTTTTTTCGCCGCCGGGGAACCGCTTTGTTTGACGGTCATTTAGTCCATGTCACCGCCGAGACCCCCCCTCCCGTCCAAGCGGCTGGTGATACGATCCCAAGAGGCCTCCGAACAAAAGTTCGGAGGCCTTTTTTTAGCTCGAAAGCCGACATGCGGGACAGGACAACAGGCAGAGGGCGCGGTCAAGCCATCGCCTTAATGGTTGGATGGTCTTTTAAACGGTCTTCGAGGTCGTGCTGATTTCAGCGCAGCAGGTGCGAGAACAGGCCCTTCTTGCGGCCAGCAGCCAGAACCTCGACCAGCTGATCGGGATCGTAGGGCTTCTCGAAAACAGGACCCATCTGCGCGATCTCTTTCGGGATGTCGCCAGGCGAACCTGTCGAGAAAGCGATCCACGGGCGTTTGGGGCCGAGCAGGTCGACCAGCTCGGCCAGCGCCCAGCCATCGTCACGGTCCGCCAGGTGCACATCGAGGACAATGGCATCGAGCTTGTCGCCCTTTTCCAGCACGTCCATCGTGGCCTGCATGGTGTGACAGATGATCACTTCCTGCGCGCCGCCACGCAGCAGCGCATCCTCCAGCGACAAGGCGAGGACGGCATCGTCTTCCACCAGCAGCACACGGCCAAGCTTTTGCGGCTTGGCTTTCTTGCCCGTGGCAGAAGTGGAAACGGCGGTCTTGCTCATCGGCCTCCGGAGGGGTGCGGGTGTGTGGGATGCAAGGATTGATCCTGCCGTGGCAACGCTGCGCCACGCCAAGCGGTTCCCCGACCGGATGGCGGCGAGGCTAGAGGTTCTTGCTATAGAGGCGGTATTCGCGATTGACCGTTGCTCCGATGGCATCGGCAATCGCCACCATTCCCTGATTGTCCTCCAGGATCCAGCCAACTTCCGCCCTTTCCGCCTCGAATCTGCCTACCGAATAGCGGCGGATATATTCGATCATCATGAAGGCAAGCTGGCTGGCCATGCGGCTGTTCTGATATTTCGGAATCACGCCCATCAGTGGCACGCGCCAGTTGACGGAGTCCGGGTTGCGCAGCCACCACAGCAGCTTCAGCCAGTTGAAGGGCAGCAGCCTGCCGCCGTATTTGATCAGCTTCAGGTTGATGTCCGGCCACGACAACATGAAGGCCGCCGGTTCGCCATCGACGAAGGCGACCATGTTCGCGCCTTGCTTCGTCAGCGGCTTAAGCTTGTTGGAAGCGTAGACCTTCTCGGCCTCCGTGAACGGCACGTAACCCCAATTGGTGGACCACGCCGAATTCAGGATATCCATGCAGATCGCCGCATCGCCTTCGAAGTTGTCGACGTCGACCATGCGCACGTGGATGCGGCTGGATTTCTCGCCTGAGGCGACGATGCGGTTGATCAGCGGCGGGAAGCCGCCGCCAACGGGCAGGTCATAGGTGTAGAGCTTCTTGGCCGTTTCGTAGCCCTGCGCTTCCACCCAGCCCTGATAGGCGGCGTTGTGGTGGCCCATCATGATCATCGGCGGATGGTCGTGGCCCTTGGTCAGCAGGCCGGGCTCGTCCCATACGGATAGGCTCATCGGCGCGAGCACGCGGGTCATGCCCTGTTCGCGCAGCCATTCTTCCGCGCGGGCGATCAAGGCGGCCATAACCGCCTCGTCCGCGGCCTCCATCAGGCCCCAATTGCCCGTTCCCGGGCCGCTGCCCTGTTCGGGCGGCTGGGTGAGTGCAAGCTCGTCATAATGCGCGGAGATACGGCCAACCACCTTGCCGCCACGACGGGCGAGAAAGAGCTGCACCTTGGCGTGCTGGAAAAACGGGTTCTTCTTGGGATTGAGCAACTCGCGCACTTCCATGCGCAGCGGCGGCACCCAGTTGGGATCGCTTTCGTTCAGCTCATAGGCAATTTCGATGAATGCCCTAAGGTCGGCCTTGCCGGAAACAGGGGCAATATCTATCTGATCGCTCACGCACTGGGCCTTTCGTTCATTTCGGGTTCGCTCTTGATATGCATCAAGGCCGTGTCAAGCGCGCTGACACATTGAGCCGCGCATCGCACTTTTGGACAATTTGCACTATAGAGCCGCCTTATGGACGCGACGAGTAACATTCCCGAGCAAGATACCGCTGCAACGCAGGTGCAGCGCCGGCGCGTGCACGCGCAGATCCCGGACGACAAGGTAATGCTGCGCGCAGCGGCCGAACTGACGCGCGACATCAACACCGCGCGCCCGGAAATTTACTGGCCGGACATGATCGTCTCCGCACTGGTGGGCTACGGCACGATGGCCGGCGCGATCCTGGTGGAAAGCACCTGGGCGGCTGTCGCACTTGGCGTTGTATCCGTATTCGCGCTCTACCGCGCACTGCTGTTCATTCATGAGATCAGCCACCTGCACCGCGATGCCCTGCCGGGCTTCCGGACGGCGTGGAACCTGCTGGTCGGCATTCCGCTGCTGACCCCCAGCCTGATGTACGACAGCCCCCATCGCATCCACCATTCGCGGCAGCGCTACGGTACGCCCGACGATCCCGAATACATGCCGCTGGCACTGATGAAGCCGTGGAGCCTGCCGCTGTTCGTGCTCGTCGCCGCACTTGCCCCGATTGCGCTGCTGCTGCGCTGGGGCGTGCTCGCTCCGCTGGGCGTGGTGATCCCGGCGGTGCGCAAGTTCGCGTGGGAACGTGGCTCCACCCTCGCCATCAATCCCGATTTCCGCCGCCGCCCGGCCGAAGACAAGGAGCGCGGCTGGTTCCTGTTCCAGCAGGTCGGCGCCAGCCTTTGGGCGCTGTTCCTCATGAGCACGCCGTTCTGGCTTGGCTGGAAACCCCTGCTGGTGGCTGCGGCCATCACCGCCTCCGTCGCCGTGTTCAACCAGCTGCGCACGCTGGTGGCTCACCTATGGGAGAACGATGGCGAAGCGATGACCGTAACCGCGCAGTACCTGGACAGCGTCAACGTGCCGAGCTTCATCGCCGGCATCTGGGCGCCCGTCGGCCTGCGCTATCACGCGCTGCACCATCTGATGCCCTCCTTGCCCTACCACTCGCTGCACGAGGCGCATAAGCGCATTTCGGCAAAGCTGGGCGAAACCTCGACCTTTGCCGAGGCAAACCATCCGGGCATGATGCCGCTTGTTGGCCGCATCGCGCGCAGCACGATGGGGCGGCGCTAGACCTTCGATCGATGAGTGAGATTAGTCAGCTGAGCTCTTGATGGAGCGCAGCCAGCGCGATTATTCCTCGGTACGCACCAGCACCGTCTCGCCAACCAGCAGGAACAGGAAGAACGGCGCCCATGCCGCCAGAAGCGGCGGGTAGCCGCCGAAGCTGCCCATGGCGAGCGCGGCATTGTCGACCACGAAATAGGCAAAGCCCAAGGCCATGCCGATCACGGCGCGAGCGAACAGCTTGCCGGAACGCGCAAGGCCGAACCCGGCCACCGCGCCGAGGAGCGGCATCAGCACCGCCGATAGCGGGCCGGAAATCTTGTGCCACCACTTGGCTTCCAGTTCGCCAGTGCGACGGCCCGCACCCTGGAGTGCGTCGATGCTGTCGGAAAGCTGGGCAAGCGGCTCCGCATCGGGATCGACGCGGCGCAACTCGATCTGGGCGACTTCCACGCCGGGAGCCACGACGATGCTGTCGATCACCTGTGTGTCGGCGGTCGCAATGGTGAAGGCGGACGCATCTTCCAGCAACCAACCTGGCGATGCATAGGTGGCACGCTCCGCGCTGATCTGGCGCGTAATCATGCCTCCGTCATCCCGCTCGTAGAACATCACGTCAGTGAGTACGGTGTCTTCACCTCGGCCGGATAAAGTGCCGCCCATCAGCACATCGTTGCCATCGTTGAAATATACGTTGGAGCGCGCTTCCCTGTCTTCGGGAACGGCGGCATAGTCGACGTTCTCCCATGCCTTCAGTGTCGAAGTGGCGCGAGTCACGACGCGTTCGTTGAAGGCGAACGAAATGGCCGCGACGACTAGCCCGATCAACAGTAGCGGTGCGAGGATCTGGTGTGCAGAAAGCCCGGCAGCCTTCATCGAGATGACTTCGGAGTTCTGGTTAAGCCCTGCCAGCGTAATGATTGTTGCCAGCAGAACGGAATAGGGCAGGAATCTCGCCACAAGCTGCGGCGCCCGCAGAGAAGCGTAGAGCCAGACCTCCGCATCCCCGTTGCCGGGAACGGCAAGGATGTCGCCAGTTTTGCCCAGCATATCCAGCATCAGCAGGACCAGCACGAGCATCAGCAGCACCGCGACGATGCGCAGGGCGAACATCTTGGCGAGATAAATCGTCAGAGTACGCGAGGGGAAGAAATCAAGCAGCACCGGGCATACCCTCCTGCCGTTTGAGTTCTTCTTCCTGCTGGTCGTGCACGTCGCCCTCCTCCGGCACTAAGCCGCGCAGGCGGTCGCGCCCGATAAGTTTCTTAAGGCGGCGCGCCAGCTTGGAATAGAATGTCTCCAGGAATCCGATCGCCTGCCCGCCGGGCACGAAAGCGACCTGGTAATACATCCAGCTGATCAGCGCGAAGAGCACCGCGAATGGCCCCCAAAGCGCAAGGAACGGATCGAGCTGACCAATGGCCGCGACTTCCGATCCATACTGGTTGATCTTGTGATAGGCGACGACGATCACGATGGAGAGAAAGACGCCGAGCGCCGATGTGCTGCGCTTGGGCGGCACTGCCAGCGCGACGGCCAGGAACGGCAGCATCAGCATCATCACCACTTCCACCATGCGGTAGTTGAAATTCGCCTGACTACCCACGCGCTCTTCTGCACTGCTTTCCGGGCTCCAGCCGATCTCGAGAAGTTCGGGCAGGACATATTCGCGCTCGTCCTCGCCGCGGGCGCGGAATTCCTCGATGGCGGGCAAGTCGATGGGAAGGTCGTGCTGGCTGAAGCTGAGAACGCGAGGGCTGCCATCGACAACGTCGTGCACGATCACGCCGTCCACCAGTCGCAGGATGATTGTGTTGCGGTCCTCGCGGTTGGCGAGGAAACGGCCTTCGCGGGCCGAGATGGAAAGCACTTGCCCGTCGTCATCGGCCACGCGGGCGAAGATGCCCATCAATTGGCGGCCATCGTCCTCGCTTTCCTCGATCCGCAGGGCCATGCGGTCCTCGATGGTGTTGAACTCGCCCACCTTGATCGAGGCACCCAACGCACCGGAGCGAAGCTCGAACTCCATCTCCTCGTAAGCGAAGCGCGCCTGCGGCTGGATGAAGCCGACAATGGCAAAATTGAGTGCAACCAACGCCAGGGTGATGAGAAACGGCACCCGCAGCAGCCGCGTGTAGGACCAGCCCACCGCGCGCATCACATCAAGCTCGCTGGAAATTGCCAGTTTTCGGAAAGCGAAGAGGATGCCGAGCATCAGGCCGAGCGGGATCGCAAGGCCGGCATATTCCGGCACGAGATTGATCAGCATCTCGAAGACGACGCTGATCGGCCCGCCTTCGACACTGACGAAATCGAACAGGCGCAGCATCTTTTCCAGCAGCAGAAGGCTGGCGGCCAGAACGAACACGCCAATCATCGGCACGACGACGAGCCGGAAGATATAGCGGTCTGTTGCGGTGATGAAGCGAGACACGTGCCGTTTTGACGCTGCGAAGGAGTTACGGTTCCCGCGCCTTAGCGACAAATTGGCTCACGGTCATGTATTGAATTGTACGTGAAAAGGGCCGGGTTCAGGCCTTTTCGAGTGTGCACTGGAGCGGGTGCTGGTTCTCGCGCGCGAAATCCATCACCTGGTTCACCTTGGTTTCGGCAACCTCGTAGGGGAAGATGCCGCACACGCCGACACCGCGCTGGTGGACGTGCAGCATGACCCGCGTTGCCTGTTCCAGATCCATGCGGAAAAAACGCTTCAGCACCATCACGACGAATTCCATCGGCGTGTAGTCGTCGTTCAGCATCAGTACCTTGTACTGGCTGGGTTTCTTGGGCTTGGCGCGGGTCTTGGTGGCGATACCGACCTGGCCCTGGCTGTCCCCCACGCCGCCCTCATCGCCATCCTCGTCGGCAGCGACAACAGGCCAGCCCTGGGCTGTGAGAAAGGGAACGGTTTGGGTCATTTCCTGCGCGAATATCGTATCGAATGTGCTGGCTGCAAGGCCGGTTTTGCAGAATGTGGCTTAGCGATGGCAGTTAACAGCGCGGCTAATTGCCCCACGCTTGCCATAAACAGCATTCGGGCCGGACAGCAAAGCTGCCCGGCCCGTCAACTGATCGCCCTGGGAGAGGAGAGGAGAGGGGCGATCGGTAACCGTTGAAGTTGTTAAGCGACCTTCGACATCTTTTCGGCGGCGACGTTCACGCGTGCCGACATCGGAGCCATCACGTCGTTGGCCATCTTCATGGTGGCGTCGGTCGTCTTGGAAGACATCGCGATCATGGCATCGAAGTTGCGACGCATGATCTTGCCCTGCAGCTGGAACAGCTCGGTCGGGCTCTTGATGCTGGCCATGTCCTTGATGTCGGCAGTGGCGGTTTCGTAAGCCATCTTCGCTTCGTCGGCGAGGGTCTGGCCCATGCCCTGCATGCTTTCAGCGAACACCTTGCCGGTCTCGACGACGGCTTCGACGTTGCCCTTGGCGAATTCGGTCATTTCACCCATCGCTTCGGTGCTCTTGTCGTAAGCGGCCTGCGTACGAGCCTGCATTTCGCTGACGGCATCGTTCATCGATTCGGTGATCTGCTTGGTGTAATCAAAGTTCGGGGTAGCCATTATTTTTTCCTTGAGCTGGGTAACGGTGGGTTCGGACTTGGCGCTCGCAGCAGCCGTAGTCCTGGCCTTTGGAGCGGGGGTCTTCTTGGCCACCGGCTTCTTTGCCGGAGCCTTCTTGGAAGCGACCTTCTTCGTAGCGGTTTTCTTCGGCGCCGCCTTCTTGGCAGCAGCCGGAGCCTTCTTGGCGGGAGCAGCCTTCTTCACCGGCGCCTTCTTGGCGGCGGGAGCGGGCTTTTCCGCAACCTTCGTCTCTTCGGCTTTCGCCATTTCGGCAGTGTCTTCAGTCTTGGACGTGGACTCGGCCATGTTTCCTCACTTGCGTTTCAATCGCATCATTTGAACCCGCGATACTTTCACCGGTTCTTGCTGCAATGCACAAATAGGATTGTGCGGAAGCGAAGTCAAGAAAAATGTTGCAGTGCACAAAACACTGTCGTTATGCGTAAATCTGCTGTTTTCGGCCCGTCAGCGCATTTTTACGTAGGAACCCGGAGCATCTTCCAGCGCGGGGTTCGAACGGCTTCCGGGCTTGCGGCGCCCCGTGGCCTTGACCTTCTTGTCTTCCAGCGACCTGAGCCAATCGAGCCAGTCCGGCCACCAGCTCCCGGGATGTTCGGTCGCCCCCGCGACGAACTCCTCGAGCGAGCCGAAGTCGCCTTCGTTGGTCCAATACTGGTACTTGCCCGCCGCCGGAGGATTGACGACACCGGCAATATGACCGCTTCCAGCAAGAACGAAGCGGTTGGAACCGGAGAAGTGCTTCAATGCCTTGAACACGCTGTCCGGCGGGGCGATGTGATCCTCACGCCCGGCCTGAATGTAGGTGGGACACGATACCCGGCGCAGATCGATGCTCGTACCATCGGCACCCAGCGCATCGGGCTCCACCAGCAAATTGTCACGGTAGAGGTCGCGCAAGTAGGCGGCGTGCCACTTTGCCGGAAGATTCGTTACATCGCCGTTCCAGTACAGCAGGTCGAAGGCCGGATAGTCCTCGCCAAGCAGGTAGTGATTGACGACGTAGTTCCAGATGAGATCGCTTCCGCGTAGCATGTTGAAGGTCGCCGCCAGGTATCGCCCGTCGAGGTAGCCGCCCTTGCTGGCTTGCCGGATGAATTCCAGTTTGCCCTCGTCGATGAACAACTTGAGCTCGCCTGCGTGCTCGAAATCCACTTGTGCCGTGAAGAAGGTCGCACTCTTCACCTTGTCGCCCTCGCCCCGCCGCGCCAGCACCGCCAGCGTTGCGGCAAGGGTGGTGCCTGCCACGCAATAACCGATGGTATGAACGCAAGGGACTTGCAGCCGATCACGCACAACATCGATCGCTTCGATCTGCGCGCGAATGTAATCGTCCCAGTCGACATCGGCCATCGACTCGTCGGCAGAGCGCCAGCTTACCAGCAGCACCGAGATGCCCTGATCCACGGCCCAGCGCACGAAGCTCTTCTTCTCGTTCAGGTCGAGAATATAGAAGCGGTTGATCCACGGCGGGAAGATCAGCAATGGCACCTCCATCACCTCTGCGGTGGTGGGCGCGTAGTGGATGATCTGGAACAGTTTGCCTTCGTAGATCACTTTGCCCGGCGTCGTGGCGATGTTTTCGCCCAGCTTGAACTTGCTGGTGTCGGTATGCGTCAATTGGCCTTTCTCAAGGTCGTTCGTAAGCCGTTCCAGACCGCGAACGAGATTCTCGCCCTGGGTTTCCATCGTGCGCTCCAGCACGACGGGGTTCATCATCGGGTAGTTCGCCGGGCTCATGGCATCGAGAACGCCCTTGGTGGCGAAGCGCAGGTTCTCGCGGTCTTCGGGAGTAAGGCCTTCAGCCGTATCCACGCTCTGCGCCAATCGTTCTGCAAACAGCAGATAGGTCTGGTGGATCAGGGCAAAGACGGGTTGCTCGCGCCACCTAGGATCGGCAAAGCGTCGGTCACGGAAAGGGAGCGTGGCTTCCTTGCCTTCGTTGTCGCCCGAATACTGGGAAAGAACATCGTGCCATAGCTGTAATCCGTCGGACCACAGCTTCTGCTGCGCTTCGGCATCCAGCAGAGGATTTGCGGCCGACCAGTTGCGCAGCGCCTCCATCCAGCTGGCAGGGTCTGTCAGCAAGGGCGCGCCCCGCTGTTCGCGCGGCAGGCAGAACTGGAGCCAGGTTTCCTGGAACTCCATCATGGCCTGGCCCATTGCATCGATAGCATTCTCGTCGGGCAGGGAATCGACCGCTTGCGGAGCGAAGGTCTGCATCATCTGCCGGGCTGCCTCGCCCTGCATGCGCAGCATTTCGGTGAAGATGTCTGCAGCTTCGTCGCCGCTTTTCGGTTCTTTCGCCATGACAGCCCCTCTTATAGGCGCAATTGCGCCGAATGGGAGAGAATGTGGCATCTATTGCAACGCTAGCCGCTTTGCTGCGTTGCGCTAGCAACACCTTTGCGCCAGATAGGCCACACCCGAAACCCGGTGATTACCCAAGAGAAGGAACAGATGGACCAGCAATTCTACCGCATGAAGCGACTACCGCCCTATGTCATCGCCGAAGTTAACGCGATGCGAGCGGCCGCGCGTGCGGAAGGCCGCGACATCATCGACCTCGGGATGGGCAACCCTGACCAGCCGCCGCCCCAGCACGTGATCGACAAGCTGTGCGAAGTCGCGCAGAACCCCGATGCGCACGGCTACTCGCAGTCCAAGGGCATTCCCGGCCTGCGCAAGGCACAGGCGGCTTATTACGAGCGTCGGTTCGGTGTCGATCTCGACCCCGATAACGAAGTCGTGGTCACGCTCGGTTCAAAGGAAGGTCTCGCCAGCCTCGCAAGCGCGATCACCGCGCCGGGCGATACCATTCTGGCACCCAACCCCAGCTACCCGATCCACACCTTCGGCTTCATCATTGCAGGGGCCTCGATCCGTTCGGTGCCGACAACGCCGGACGACAAGTATTGGGAAGCGCTGGAAGCGGCGATGAACTTTACCGTTCCGCGCCCGACCATCCTGGTGGTGAATTTCCCGTCGAACCCGACTGCGGAAGTGGTTGACCTCGATTTCTACAAGAAGCTCGTCGACTGGGCGAAATTCCACAAGGTCTGGATCCTTTCCGATCTCGCCTATTCGGAGCTGTACTACGACGGCAAGCCGACGCCCTCGATCCTGCAGGTGCCGGGCGCGAAGGACGTGGCGGTGGAATTCACCAGCCTTTCCAAGACCTATGGCATGGCCGGTTGGCGGATGGGCTTTGCCGTGGGCAATCAGACGCTGATTTCCGCGCTCGCCCGCGTGAAAAGCTACATCGACTACGGCGCTTTCACGCCCATTCAGGCTGCGGCCTGCGCCGCGCTCAACGGCCCGCAGGACTATGTCGAAAAGAACCGCGAGATGTATCACAAGCGGCGCGACGTGATGGTGGAAGCCTTTGGCCGCGCCGGTTGGGAAATCCCCCCGCCGCCTGCCAGCATGTTCGCCTGGGCACCCCTGCCGCCTGCGCTCAAGGAAATGGGCAGCCTGGAGTTTTCCAAGCAGCTTCTTACCAAGGCCGAAGTCGCGGTTGCACCGGGCGTCGGCTATGGCGAGGACGGCGAAGGCTATGTCCGCATCGCCATGGTGGAGAACGAGCAGCGTCTTCGTCAGGCCGCGCGCAACGTGAAGCGCTATTTCCAGGAAATGGGCGTCAATACCTCGGGCAGCTGACCTTAATCGCTGTTTCAAAATGACATTCGCTTTCGCCTGAGACCCAATCGGCAATTGCATCGGCGTGCAAATGCTGCTGCCTAGCTCCGCTCGGGAGCGAGACAGAACAGATGGCAATTTTCGGTTGGATTTCAGGCGAGCAGGTTCCTGCCGAGTGCTGGGACCTGCGCTGCGACGGCTGGACCTTGTGCAATGGCCGCGACGGCTGCCGCGCCGAATGTCGCCATGTACTCGTATGCGATACGCGCGAACTCGATGCGAAAGCGCGCCGCGCACTGGCAGAGGCTGACAAGCCCGCGTGGCGACTGATCATGCTAGGCGTGGAAGACCCTGCCGAGCGAGCCGAATTGCTATCGCTTGGATGCGCAGAGGCGCTTTCGGCGGAGACGGGCCTCCACGAATTGGCCGCCCGTGCGCAGCGGGTGTCAGAGATGTTCGGCATGCTTCCACGCTGGCGCGATGTCGGCCCGATTACGCTCGACCTGTTCCACCGTGACGCGCGCCGAGGCGCGCGCTGGCTGGGCTTGCACCCGCGCGAGTTCGGCCTGATCTGGCGCCTGGCCGACACCCCTGGCACCCGCGTGACTCGCAAGCAACTGATTACCGATGTCTGGCGCCTCAGCCATGAGCCGGAGACGAACAGCGTGGAGGTTCACGTCTCACGCCTGCGCACAAAGTTGGCCGAGGCGGGCTGCGAGACGCTGATCGAAACCGTTCCCGCAGGTGGATACCGGCTGGCAGAGCCACGACCATTCATGATGACCGGTCCGCATCCGCAGGCAGACGAGCTGGACAAGTATCTGCGGCAGCTTGGCTGGGCCGCCGAAGATGCCTGATCAGACAGATGAAATCGGGGGCTGGCGCGAAGCCGCGATGCCGTTTAGTCTGCGCCGGACAAAATCAATCAGGGAGAGTTGCAGAGAATGGCGACAGCGCCGGCCAACACGCTAGATGTGTCCGCATTTCTGCAGGATCGCGGCTTCAGCCGCTACCATGTTTACCTGCTGGTGCTGTGCAGCCTGGTCACCTTTTTCGATGGCCAGGACTTCACCGCCCTGCCCTACGCCCTGCCTTATATCCGCGACGAATGGGGGATCGACGACAACGCGACGGCTTTCATCGCGGCGGCCGCCAACCTAGGCCAGATGATCGGTTCACTGTTCGGCGCTTACATCGCTGACCGTGTGGGCCGCCGTCCTGTCATCATCGCCTGCACCATCGGCAGCGCAGTGCTGACGACAGCCGTAGGATTCGCCACGACACCGGAAATGCTCACCACCCTGCGCTTCGTGTCCGGCCTTGCCATCGGCGGGCTGCTGGCGCCGGTCTGGGCGTTGAGCATCGAGTCCATGCCGCGCTCCATGCGCGCGACCTCCGTTACTGTCATCATGCTGGGCTTCAGCTTCGGCGCATCCTCGGCTGCCCCAATCGCCAACTGGGTCGCGCCCGTGCTGGGCTGGCAAGGCATCTTCTGGGTCTGCGGGGCGATGACCGGTGTCTTCGCCCTCGTCCTCATGTTCACTCTGCCTGAAAGCGCGCGCTGGCTGGTCGCCAAGGAAAAGCCTGTCGACCGGATTACGGCGGCCCTCGCCCGCTTCGACACTGGCCGCGATTTCAGCGCCTATTCCGGCTTCCTGCTGAGCGACGAACGCCAGACCACCAAGAGCGAGAACCCCATCCGCAAATGGCGCGAGCTGTTCGTAGGAGCGCTGGTCTTCGTCACTCCGCTGATCTGGGCCGCTTACTTCTTCTCCAGCATCGCGATCTACCTGAAGAACGCATACGGCGTGCTGTTCATGGAAGCGCTGGGACTGGCCCGCGCGGATGCCGCGTGGCTTTCGGGCGCAAGCGGCCTTGCCGGAGCAATCGGCGGCGTGGCGCTGCTGGCGCTCACCGAAAAGCGCGGTCCGGGCTGGATTGCGCTTGCACCACTTTGCGGCATTCCGATCGCTCTGGTCGTGGGCTTCGGGTTCGTCACCGGCGGCACGGAGCTTGCCATCACCTTGCTGATCGGCGCGATCTTCGTGGGCGCGGGCCATGCTGCGGTGATCTCCATCACCAGTGTCTATTACCCCAGTGCCGTGCGCAGCTTCGGTGGCGGCTGGGCTAGCTTCATGGCCAAGTTCGGTGCCGTCTCCGCCCCCTTCATCGGCTCCTACGCCGGGTTCCTGCTGGGTGAAGACGGTGCACGGCAGGGCTATGTATTCACCGCCGGATGCCTCGCCGGCATCGTGGTCTGCATCCTTCTACTCGCCCATTTCGCGCGCGGCCTGAAACAGGCTGAGCCGCCCGCCTCTGCCCAACCTGCCGAATAGGAAATAACGACAATGGTCGAACTGCGTTCGCTCGCCGCCAACAACCCCGGTCGCCGCGCCAACTGGCGCGCCCTGGGCCTCTCGAAAGAGGACATGGAGAAGCCAAAGATCGCGGTGGTGAATTCCTCCAGCGAACTGGCGATCTGCTACGCCCACCTCGATGGCATCGCACAGATGGTGAAGGAAGAAATCCGCAAGGCAGGCGGCGTCCCATTCGAAGTGCGCACGGCTGCGCCGTCGGATTTCATCACCGGCGCGAACAAGGCAGGCAGCTACATCCTTGCCGGCCGCGACATCATCGCCAACGATATCGAGGTGCAGGTCGAAGCCGCCCTCCTCGACGGCATGATCTGCCTCACCAGCTGCGACAAGACGCCGCCCGGTCACCTGATGGCGGCAGCGCGCCTCAACATCCCCGCAATCCTCGTGATCGGCGGATACCAGCAGGCGGGCGAGATCGACGGAGAGCCGGTGGATGTGGAAGACGTCTGGTCAGGACAGGTCGGGGCGATCTTCGGCAAGGAGCCCAAGTTCCCCATTCCCGATATGGCGGAAAACGCCATCATGGGTCCGGGCGTGTGCGCAGGCATGGCGACGGCCAACACCATGCACTCCGTGGTCGAAGCGCTGGGCATGTGCCTGCCCGGCAATGCGCCGGTACGCGGCAACTCGCCCAAGATGCAGGCCAATGCCCGTGCCGCAGGCCGCCGCATCGTGGACATGGTGTGGGAAGACCTCCGCCCGCGCCAGATCCTGACGCCAGCAGCTTTCCGGAATGCAGTGGCGACGCTGCTTGCAGTCGGCGGATCGATCAACGCGATCAAGCACCTGCAGGCAACGGCGATCGAGGCGGAAAACGGCGTCGACGTGTTCGCCCTGATGGAGGAGTTCAGCGACGTTCCATTACTCTCACCCGTTCGCCCCACAGGTGCGGTGCGCATCGAACAGTTCGAGGATGCTGGCGGCGCGCGGGCCGTGCTCAAGCGTCTCGAAAGCCGCATCAACCCCGAGGCGATGACCTGCACCGGCAAGACGCTTGCCGAGAACCTCGCCGACTACGAAGTCGAAGGACCGGACATCATCCAGCCGCTCGACAAGCCGTTCAGCGAAGGCCCGACTATCGCCATCCTGTCAGGCAGCTTTGCCGATACCGCCGTCGTGCGCCTCGGCATCCGCGACGGCTCCCGGCCCGAGGAGTTCACCGGCACCGCACGCGTGTTCGAAGATACGCAGACCTGCATGGCCGCAATCGAGGCTGGCGAGATCAAGGAAGGCGATGTCGTCATCAGTAGAAACCAGGGCCTGAAAGGCGGCCCCGCCATGGGCGGCGGTGCATCGCTGATCCTGTTCGCACTGGATGCAGCGGGCCTTGCCAAGACCACCGCTTTTGTTACCGACGGACAGCTTTCGGGCCTGTGCCTGAAAGGACTGACCGTTGCCGAAGTATCGCCGGAAGCGGCGGAAGAGGGAGCGCCGATTGGCCTCGTGCGTGATGGCGACACCGTGCGCATCTCGGTGAAGAACCGTCGCCTCGATCTTGACGTTCCGGCAGAAGAACTCGCCAAGCGCACCGGCCCCGGACTGCGCACGGACGCGACGGGTTACCTGCGCAATTTCCGCGAGAGCGTGCGCCCGATGCGCACGGGCGGCGTGTTGGTGCCGGAGAAGAAGTAAGCGCCCTAGCGGCCCAGCATCCCTTCAAATCGGCTTAGCACGGTCTCGTGCAGCGGGGCCTCGAAAGCGATGCCCGCACGGCCATCCTCGACCCACACCAGTTCGGCAGGCAATGCAGACAGACCCGGCAGAGTTACCAGCACACGCTCACCCGGTCGGGCGGCGGAACCATGGAAATCCACCATGCAGCCACCTGCGGAGATGTCGAGCACCTCGAGGTCGATCGAACCGCCGGTTTTCGCGCGCACCTTCACACGCACCTCGTTCGCATCGTTACGCTGCATCAGCCCTGTCGCCATGAATGAATGTGCCTCTTTTCGATTGCACAAACAGGCATAAGGCCAAGCTGTTTACCGAATGCTTACCGCGACGGCTAAGCAAAAGCAGACGCTCGCGGTGAACAGCGCGGTAACTTTATTGAGCGGGAACCGAGGCCGTCTTGCGAACTGCGTCAACGGCGGCATCATCATGTAGATGAGCTCCCTGCTGGCGCAAGACCTTGCGGATCGCATCGACATCGACATCACGCGGCTGAACACCCTGATCGGCCGCCAGCGCGGCACCCACCCCTGCGGCATGTCCGGTCAGCCAGCACTGCGGTATCTCGCGCATGAAGCCGTGGCTGTTGGCATCGCAACTGATGTGGCGACCGCCCACCAGCAGCCCGTCCAGCGCACGCGGCACCAGTGACCCATATCCAACCGAGACCACCGGGAACTTCGGGCTGAGCGATGGCGAAACCCCGATCTCGTCGGGCAATGGATCGGATTCTGCCCAGTGGCTGCGCAGGACCTTGCCGACGCCTGCCAGTCGCCGCGTGTGGCGGACGCCAAGCTGGCTGGCGCTCTGGAGTGAATAGACGTTCTCGAACCCGGGCGCGTGACGGCGGAAGAACTGGCAGTGCCCCTCCATCAGGCGGTGGCTGCGGATCTCGACTTCGGTCTGGTCGTCTACGTCCAGCGCCGAAAGTCCGCTCTGCCGCGGCCCGAGGAACAGCGCGATATCGGGACGCCAACTGACGTAGGGCGTCTGGAAATAGCCCAGTTCCTCACGCCCGCGCTCCATGAATGCACGAAGCTCATCGGGATGATGGACTTTCCAGTCGATCCAGCGGTCCATGTCAACGCCGCCAAGCACCCAGCCAGTGTTCATCGAATGGTGGACGTCGCCTTCTTCGATATCGTCCTCGTATTCGGCTCCGGCGCGGGCGAACATGTCGCCATCGCCCGTCGTGTCGATCACGACTTTCGCCATCAGCGCGTGGCGGCCCATCTTGCTCTCAAAGATCGCGCCCTTTGCCTTGCCGTCCTCAACCAGCGGTCGCGCGGCCCAGGCGTGGAAGACGATGCGCACGCCTGCTTCCAGCAGCATTTCCTGGTTGTTGAGCTTCATCCGCTCGGGGTCGAGAGTGGGTGCCCATTGCACGATGCCGTGGAAAGCAGTGGTGCGCTGGCCCCAGTAGCCTGCCTTGACCGGATCGGCGCTGCCCCAGTCCTCTCGCGGAGGACCGGCGACCCCCTCTGGCGGCATGCGGTCTATGAAGTGGCGCGCGAAGCCCTGGATAACGTGGTTGCCTTGCCAGTCCGTCATCCGGTCGATCCACATAACGAGCCCGCCGGTCGAAAGTCCGCCAAGGCAATTGTACCGCTCAAGCAGGCAAACGTCCGCGCCGGCCTTGGCCGCCGCCCACGCTGCCGCGCAGCCAGCAGGCCCGCCGCCGATCACGGCGACGTCGCACTTGTGATAGATGTCGATATCGCGCGCGTCCTCGCGCACCGTGCCGGTGCCGTTTGGTGACGGCAGATTGCGGCTGTCGCTGGAGAACACGTCGGAACCCAGGAAACGTTCTTCCTTGTGTCCTTCGATCCGCTGCATCTTCGGCTGGTCGTTGGCCATGCGCTGTTCCTTGTCTCCCATTCTTCGCCGTGTGCCTACCGCATGCTTGTTGACTTAGTCCAGACGGCCTCTTGCCTATATCCGTCGAATGTAATCGAAGAAACCGTTGCACTTGGCGGAACGACTCGCTAGTTGCCCGCGCTCCGGCCCGATGGCGGAGTGGTTACGCAGAGGACTGCAAATCCTTGCACGCCGGTTCGATTCCGGCTCGGGCCTCCACCTTCCCCGCAGTTCCTCGTTGCCCGGCGGCAACGGCGGCACTAAAGGGCAGCGCTGGAATGCCGCTTTAGCTCAGTTGGTAGAGCACATCATTCGTAATGATGGGGTCACGTGTTCGAGTCACGTAAGCGGCACCACCCACTCCCAAAATTACCCGACTTCCAGGGCATTCACGCGATGGGGCATGTGTCGCCCGCATTTCCGCGGGCTTTAGTGGGCCCAGCATTTCATCTGAGGTCGTGAGACTGGCGGATCGGGTCGTTCCTGCGGGATTTCCGGCCTGAGTCTCAGGAGGCCGTTTTGCAGACCTCACTTGCCTTGAGTGCTAGCAGCCCAAGGCGGCCTTCTGATCCGACCAGTCCAAGGGCAGATCGGCTGTGAGCAGCGACCTGGTAGTCAGCGCCCGAGGCTGTTGCCCAGCCAGAATCGCATCGACGATCTCCGGCGCAATCCATGAGAGGCGAAACAACCGCGTCATCCGCTTTCGGCAACGCCCGCTGGATGCCGCGATCTCGGCAATGGTCATTTCAGGTTCTGACAAAACCTCTTCTCTGATCGCCAGAGCCTCGCGCAACAGAGATACCAGCGTCTCGTCACGCTCTGCTCCAATACCGTCGGAGATGACGAGCTTGATCTCCTTGCCTTTGCGGATGCGGGAGACTGGAGCGGTGATGAGAGGCAACCTCTGCGCGTCGATCTCAAGGCCGAGCAAATCCGCAAAGCCAAGAGAGGATAGCGTGATCCTGAGCGCATCGTCGGTCACGTCGACCCGCTCGACGAGGGCTGGAACCTTGGTGCGGCGATGGTAGGTGCTGCCCTGCAATTGTTCCGCTGTACGCCCAGACCGTCTGAAGGCAGCGGCCAGCTGCACGGCATCACCGGTTCCGACCAGCTTGCGGATCGCTTTCTGGTCGGAAAGGAACTCGGTCAGCTTGGCAACCACGCGCTTTTCGATGTCGTGCGCCGGCAAGCGCCAGGCAGGATTGTCGTCGACGATCTCCGATGCATGCGTGACGTAGTAGCGGTAGCGCTTGGCCTTCCGGACGGTGTGGCTCGGGCTCATCTTCCGTCCGAGGCCATCGACTATCATTCCGGCAAGCAGGCTGGCTTCCTTCGCGTTGCGGCGGAACTTCCGATCGACCGTGTTCTCGGCAATGCGGAGCTGGACACGTTCCCAAAGATCCTCGTCGATGATCGCCTCGTGTTCGCCCGGGTTCGCCTTGCCCTTGTGCACCATCTCGCCCCGGTAGATGCGGTTCTTGAGCAGGTGGAAAAGCGAACCCCGCGTGAAGGGGACATCACCTCTGACAGTTCCGTCCTTGTAAACCCGCCGCTTGGTCCGGATGCCCTGCTCCCGCAGCTCGTCGAGCAATGGCTGGCCAGCGCCGATCTCAACATACCGCTCGAAGATATGGCGAACGGTGGCAGCTTCCCCTTCGTTGACTACCAGCTTGCGGTCCTGCACCTCGTATCCAAGGGGCACGGGGCCGCCCATCCACATGCCCTTCTTCTTCGAAGCCGCGATCTTGTCGCGGATGCGCTCGCCGGTGACCTCGCGCTCGAACTGGGCAAAGGACAGCAGCACGTTGAGCATCAGCCGCCCCATGCTGGTAGTGGTATTGAACGACTGGGTTACCGAGACGAAGCTTGCGCCCGCCTTGTCCAGCACTTCGACGATACGCGAGAAGTCTGTCAGGCTACGGGTCAGCCGGTCGATCTTGTAGAGAACGATGACCTGGACCTTCCCGGCCGCAACATCGGCGAGCAATCGCTGGAGCCCGGGACGTTCCATCGTCCCACCCGAGAAGCCGCCATCATCGTAGCGGTCCTTGACCAGATCCCAGCCCTCGTGACGCTGACTCATGACATAGGCCGCGCAGGCCTCGTACTGGGCATCTAGGCTGTTGAACTCCTGCTCCAGTCCTTCCTCGGTCGACTTGCGGGTATAAATGGCACAGCGCACCTTCCCGCCGCTTCCGCCTGCGTCCCGGCTAGCCATTGGCCACCTGCCCGCGCAGTCCGAAGAAGCGCGGACCGGACCAGTGTGCTCCGGTTACCTCGCGGGCAATGGCCGATAGTGACGGATAGTGTCGGTCCTCGAAGGCGAACCCGTCTTCCCTAACCTCGACCGAGATGGTCCTACCGTTCCAGCTGCGTACGAGACGCGTTCCGGGCTTGATGGCCGGCCGCCCCGCCCCGGCCTCGTTTAACTCGGCGAGCGATACACGGGAAAGGCCGCCGTGAGCCTTCTCCTGCAGGCAATAAGAGATACCAAGACGAAGCAGGTCCGCCGAGAGTTTGGGAGCAGGCCACTTGTAGGCCCGCTCCCATTCCGTTTGCAGCTCCGAGCGCTGCATCTGTGCCAGGGCAGCCAGCTGGTCCTTCAGCTTCGCCACAGTCAGCCGCCTGTCGCGATCGCATAACGGCTCACGCCATCGACTTTGGTGCGCTCGATGGCGTGCCCCTTCTTCCTGAGGCCGGTCATGGCTGCCCGCGTGGTATGCGGAAGCCAGCCTGTTGCTTTAGCGAGTTCTTCTAACGATGCGCCCTGCTGGCGCTTCAGCAGCGCCACGACCTTGTCAGTCTTGGTCGTCTTCCTCGTTGTCGCGGTCTTGGTCATGAGTGGTTCTCCTGGTTCCGAGCGACCCGATCGTCGCTCCCACCACCCAAGGTCCCTTCACGCGCCAGGCGCTGGGGCTGCGATCGCCTTCAGGCACCGCGATTCAGTGTGAGCACCAATGCTCGCTCTGTGGCGGAAGTCGAATGGAATGTCGGCTTTGCGCCCCATAGCGGACATAGTGGATCACCTATCGATCGCTCGAAAGCGGACATGCTGATAGACGGGTCTCATAGACCGAGTTTGGGACTTTCCGGTCAATTAAGGGCCTGCCTGCAACTAGCAGGTTCAGCCGAACGCGGTCGCCGTGGCGAAATCATCTATCCCATTCAACCATTCTTCTATTATCTAACAATTTGCACTACTTGTAGAAGAGCAACCGACGACGGGGGATGAATGCACACGTGTGAGCCGCCATTCGCAACGATGGAGGCCTGGCTCCAATCGCATCCGAGCGCCGAGGGAAACTACGGCCATCTACTGCTAGAGCAAAAGATCCAGCCGACCCCCGAACTCGTCGATGCACTGCGCCCCTATTTCGAATCCGCTCATCTCGATGCCCGTGAACATTTCCATGCACAAATCGCGATCGATCTTCATCCCGACGCGGATGATCTTGGCGCACATGCGTGCTATCCTAATTGCCTCCCCCCGACGGCGCTCCACGGCCTGTTCGGCGAGGTCATGGCAGGCCTTTTGACCGAGGTTTATCAGGAGGATTTTGTCGGCGGTCACGTTTGGACCGTGCCGATCTTTCTGTTTCGCTTCCATGCCGACGTCGAGAGCTATCTCTGGACGCTAGCCCGCGATGCCGATCGCGAGCGGCAGATCTTCGGACGTTTCGGCTCCGACTTCATCGGACTGTCGCTCAATGATGATGGCGAAATTGTCCGGCTAATCGCCGGCGAGGCCAAATGGCGTAACCGCCTGACGCAATCCTCGGCCGATACGCTGATGCTAGGCGAATATGAGGAAAACGAGGAGGGCGGCGACGGCGAACGGGTGCGGAATGGCCGGGGCGTGTGGTTCGAAATCAATCGCGATACGCCGGTTCCGCACGGCCTGCGTCAGTTGCAACGGCTGCTCGAGCTGCGCGCGCCGGATGAATATGCCGCCGCAATCCTGTCGATCGACCGCGCCATCGCACTGAACGGACCGCCGCTGCCGCGGACTAACCTCATCCTGATCTCCGGCAATGGAGCGCGTCGCCGTGAGAAAGGCGATTGTTTGATCCCTTGGGAAGATTGTCCGGAGGAATATACCGCCCCACACGACCTTCAGGTCATCGAGCTAGTTCTCGAAGAGGGGGCCGATCTGATCGAACAGATCTACTCGAGCCTTTGGCAGGCCCGCGTCGATGCCTGAATATGATCCCGAGCGGCTTGAGATTGCGGACGGTTTGCGCCGCGAGCTTGCCGTCGAAAATGAACTCTCGCGGCAGCAAGCGAGAGCCTTTGTCCGCTGCCTCCAGACCAGCTGGCATGTGCAGACTATCCAGTGGAGCGAGAACGATTCCAACAGGCAGCTCTCGGACGCCCGCCGCCTGCTCCATGCCGCCCGAGTGTTCCGCGAGATCGAGGGCAGCGGGTCGAAGCGCGCCTTCGATTGCTACCGTCGCGCCGGCGAGATTTTCGAATGGCTGGCACGTGCGGACGACGGCGCCCGAGAGCAGGTGCCGATCGAACTGCTCGCCGCCGGAGCATACCAACTCGGTGGGCTCCCCGCGATGGCCTCCAGCCTTCTCGCGCAAATACCAGCCGAGCATGAGGGAGTCGCGCTATATGGCGCCTTCTTGCGCGCCGACTTTGATGGCGTCCTGCGGCGATCGGCGGAGTATTGGAGCGCCAATCCCGATCTGACGGTTCCAGCCGCTGGCCAGCTTCTCGCCGCCGCCGATGACCGAGGGGACATCGACCGGGTCGGCCGCTATTTCACGGTCGAGCTGATCCGCAGTCTTGGGCTAGTCGCCGACAGCCTGCGGCGGGGCGATGATGCCCGGCTCGGTCGCGCGATGGAAAAACTCCAGGCGCTCGACATGATGGCGATGCGCATCCTAAGCGACGATGCTTCGTTGATTATATCCATACTTTACCAGGTGGCCGAGAGCTTCAAGACGGCCAGCATCTACGGCGCCGTGCGCGCGCTTGGCGACCTCAACCCCGAACGGCAAGAACGCCTGCTGGCCTATGCGCGCGATCAGTTCAGCCGCGGTCGCGGCGTCCTCTGGACATCGCAGCTCCAAGGAATTGAGCGCCTCCGGGAGGAGTCTTCCTTCGCGCTGTGCACACCGACAGGCTCGGGCAAGACCCTCATCGCTAATCTCGCCTTAGTGCGCGAGCTGTTGCTGCGCGAAGCCGACGGGCTCGCACCGCTCGCCATGTATCTCGTCCCTTCACGCGCGCTAGCGGGCGAGGTCGAGGCCAAGCTCCGTTCCGAGCTCGGCAGCGACCTGACGGTGACCGCGCTCTACGGCGGCGCCGATTGGGGAATTACCGATGCATGGCTTACTGGCGACCAGCCAACCGTGCTCATCGCGACTGTCGAGAAGGCCGATGCCCTGATGCGCTATCTAGGACCAATCCTGACGGCGCGTCTGCGGTTGATTATCGTAGATGAAGCCCATCAGATCGTCCCCGAAGCCAGCGAGAACACCCGCGTCAGCTTCTCTGAACATAGCAATCGCGCCATCCGGCTCGAGCAGCTCGTCTCTCGCGTGCTCGTCCAGCGTCCCGATGTTGTGCGGATTGCGCTTACAGCCGTTGCCGGTGGCGCTGCTGGACCGGTCGCCAAATGGATCGAGGGCCGCGCCGACGCGACTGCCGTGGGCGTGCGTTACCGCAGCACGCGGCAGGTCATCGGCGTGCTAGAGACTGCGCCGGGCGCGCAAGGGCGAATCTTGCTCGATATCATGAACGGACAGACCCTCTACATCCGCGGTCAGGAGCAACCCGTTTATCTGCCGCTAAGAATGCCGGCGATGCCAAACCTTCCTGCGCGAATGCGCAACAGCCTCAATCGCTTCAACTGTCTGAGCGTCCTGTGGACCGCGCTCCATCTCGTCGAGGAGGATCAGCGGATCCTAATTTCCGTTGCGCAGGAGCCCGAGCAGACCATGCGCTGGTTCAAGGAAGCTCTGTTACTCCCCGCTTGGGCCAACGCGCCGCAGTTTCAACCGCCCGACGGCTTTCTGCGCGACCGCTTCGATGAAGCTCGGGCCGCGTGCCGCGACTATTGCGGCGAGGATTCCTTCGAGATGTTCCTGCTCGAACGTGGCATTGCCTCAAGCCACGGCCAGATGCCCCAGCGTATGCGGCGGCTAATGACCGAGATGATCGAACGGAGGATCTGTCCCATCACGGTCGCGACAGCGACGCTGACCGAAGGCGTCAACTTGCCGTTCAATCTTATCTTCCTCACATCGCTCAAGCGGCGGTCTTGGGATCAGGTCGCCGAGGAGCAGGTCGTGACCCCTCTGCCCACGTCGGAAATCCGCAATCTTGCCGGTCGTGCAGGTCGTCCCGGCGCCACCAAGGGTATTGAAGGCATGACGCTCGTCGCAATCCCGACGCGCGAGGCGACGACGGCACCGAACACGATCCCGGTCCAGCGACGCCAGCGCCTCGAACTGCAACGCGACTACGATCGCATGCGTGAAGCTCTCCTGATCGAAGAGGTCGAGGCCGGCGAAGTGGAAAGCCCACTGGCTCTGTTGCTGCGGACGATCCGCGAGCGGGCCATCCGAGTTCTTGGTATCGATCCCGATGACTTTCTCGACTGGCTCGAATCGTCGGTGCCGACCGATATCAGCGAGGAAGCCGGAGAAGATGCCGCCGATCGTCGCTCCCGACTGGCGGACGCGGTCGACGAACTGGACGGCATCTTGCTGACCGCGATCGAAGAAGTCGCCAAGGCCGAGGAACAGGAGATGTCGCCGGCCCGTGCCGAAGAGCATCTGGCGCAACTTTGGAGCACCACCTTCAGTGCGGTCGCGGCCGAGCAGGAGGCGTGGCTTGAGGAGGCTCTCGTCCTGCGCGGACGCGGGATTATCGAAATCGTCTATCCCGACGCCGCCGAACGCCGCCGCCTCTATCAATATGGCTTCACCCCTCTGGTCGGAAGACGCTTCGAAGCGGTCGCGCCGCAGATCCGTGTGCTCATCGAACGGGCCGAAAACTTTGGGGAGGACGAGGCGACTGCGCGTATCGATGTGTTCGAGGCGATCGGCGATCTGCTCACTGTCGACCGCGGCTTTGGCTTCCGTGTGCGTAGCACCGACACGGATCAGGCGCTGCTCAATCGTTGGGCAGACGTGCTCGGATGGTGGATGGACAAACCCGACAGCGTAAACCCCGATCCCGATGCCCTGCGAAGTTGGCAACGGTTCGTCGCGGACAATCTTGAATTCCGGCTTGGCGTCGCAATCGGCGCCGTTGTCGCACAGGCTTGGTCCGAGGGAGCGGCCGACGCTTTCGCCGTGCCGACGCTCGCCGAGTGGAAAGAGACAACTGGGATGCCGTGGTTCGGCTTTTGGGCGCGTGAGTTGTTGCGCTGGGGCACGCATGACCCCTTCGTTGCCTTTGCCTTGTCTCAGGGCTTGGAGCGAACGCGAGAGAACGCGGCGGTGCGACGCGGCGAATTCGAAGCGTGGCTTAAAGACGAATTCGACGAAGTCACATCGGAAGACCTGATTGACCCGCAACATTTCATGCGCTGGCACCTCAGCATGGGGCGCGAAGTTCGTGATAGATTTGATGATATTCCCGAGCCAGTCGAATTGACCGGCACCAATGGTCGGCGCCTCCGGTATAATGTAATCCCGGCGCGGCGTGACGGGCGTGTGCGCTGGATCGATCCAGCCGGCTTCGAATTGGCGCAGTCCGACGACATCCTCGATGAATTCGGTTCTGGCGCAATTCGTAGCGATTTCGAAATTCGCACCGATGGCGCTGAAGCAAGGGTGCAACGGATCTTCGCGGCGGGCAGGTAAGGTCGCCATTTTCGCATTTTAACGTAGCGCAAGGCTCAAAAATGCCGTCTGCCACCTTGAATAACGGCTATCAAGACGGAACCGGACATGACCTGCCGGTGGTGAGCGAGCGGGTCTGGTTCGGAAGCAGAATGGCAGCTTTCTTGCCTTTAGGCTCCAGAAGCCGACCGACCGCAAACGGCCCAACACCAGCCCCCACTTAACATAAAATCAGTTCTCGGTCGCAGCCCCAGCTAACTTGCGCTGATTGCTTGTCACGGTAGGCATTCAGGCATGATACCGCGAAGGATGCTGCTCTCTGAACTCAAGGCGAAACTGCCAGCAGGCAAGATCACCGAAGATGCATTGACCGATCCGACGGCTGGTGAGGCCATCATCTCTCACGCGGCCAAGCTTGCAGGCTTGGTCGAAGAGCAGATGAGAGCCTTTGATCGAGACAGCGCAGAATATTGGTACCTTGGTAAGCTGAGAAAACAGCTCCGTGCGTTCCGTTGGTCATTTCCATTGCGGCTTCGAAGAGTTCCCGCCGATGGGTTCGACCGCACGAAGCCGATGATAGCCGGCCCTCTCTTTACGAGTGATGCGCATCCTTGGCCGATACTAGATGGTAAGCTCCGAGAGCCGGTAGCCCAGATTGATCTTGGCGAGGTAGGGAGACTTGCCAGCACCGACCTTGGAGAGGGACTCCTCCAGCTTTGGGTGGGGCCCAAGTGGGATGACCATCTCATAAGGATCATACCGACCGACGCCCTCGCATCAGCAGCTGTGTCTCCCGTTCCCGAGTGCATTACGGATGACTATTTTGGCGGGGGGCCTGATAGCCCGATATTCTCAGTCCGGGCTTTTGGCTCCTGGCCCTCTAAGAACAGCAATGGGATCAAGGAAGCCTGGGAAATTGTCGGGACCGCGCCCAAGGTCTTGTCGTGGCCAACGCACATCAAGAATGAAAGCGACGACCCAGATCTAGAGCAATACCTCCGCAGTCCAGACTACGGTATCATCGCGCAATTCCTTGCCCTCCTGCCCGACGATTCACCCAGCCCGAGCCATCACTTCCTCGGCAACTTTTATCCGGTCCAATATACCGCTGAGGATTCACCCCCGACATTGCTCGGCCTCGAGAGCGAGGACCCATTTCTATGGGGGGATCATGGCAACGCCCAAGTTTGGCATGAGATTGCTAACGGTGGCGAGGTAAGCTTCGGATTCAATTGGAGTTGCTATTGATCTATTTTCGGCTGGATCGCGCAAACTTGCCGGGTATTTTTTGCTAGCTGCGCCGTATAATCCACGCGCAGGTGAGGCGGAGATGCTTATTAACTGGAAACCTTAAATGCCTGTTGCAAAAGGATAGTTTATCGCCCAGAAGCAATCGCTCGGGGGGATGAGGGTGCTTGACAGGCTAAACGCTGCAATAAACGATGTCTTCCTCGGTGGACGCTTCGAATCGCGCCCACTGTACCTAGTTTTGGACAACCAAGGACGCCAGCAGCTCGCCGCGGCACTCGACAATAGCCCAGACGACGTCGAGGAATATTGCTGTCGGGAAGTGGGCAAGCAGCTTTCACCCACTGGGGATCCCTATTCGGCTTTCGAGTCTGAGCTGTGGAGCTGGTCCTTAAATGGCCGCAAGTCACGACCACCCTTCACGTCCCTCCTCTTCGTACTCTCGCATGCCGCTGAGCAAATGGTCTCCGATGGCGAGTTCTCTTCGGGCAACTACTATGAACGCCTCTCCGCGCTCGTAGGCATTTCGGCCGAAAAGCTATCATTGCACGGCAAGACCACCGAGCAATTCTGGCAAGCGTTCAACGGTTGGTTGGCGAACAACGACTTCCTCTACGGCCGGCCTACTGCCCGGGCCGTCAACAAGCTTAAGTACGTCGGGATCGCCATGTCGCAGGCGATCGTGCGGGAAACCGATCTCCAGCGGCTTCACAAGATGTTCGAAAAGTACGGCTTCACGAACACCGACGATGTCAGTGAATCCGAGATCGAGCAGTACATATCGAGCTGGATACGCAGCACCCATCCGACCAAGCAGCTCAAGGAAGCCTGGAAGAAGACAGAGCTGAGACCGAGGATCTGCGAGGCCGCGGTCGAAGAGCTCAGGGAGTGGCAAGACGAAACGAGGAGCGTGGTAGGCAACGGCCAAGCTGGCCCAAGAAGGCTGTCATTGGCACTAAATTTTCGTCACGATATTTTTGGCAGGTCTGCGTCGGTTTACTTTGGACGCGAGAACATGTCCGAAGCGGTTGCCGTCAAGATGAGTGACGGCACCGAAGTCGAGCTTTCGAACTCGACTTTCGGTGCGTTCGCAACCTTGGAGCCACGCTCGGCCATCGACATCGGCAACAGCCTACTTCGAGGACTCGAATTGACCGCTCAAGGTTCGCCAGCCTTCACATGGACTGGGCGCGCGGCGATACCACTTAGTCGCTCAGACCAAGGCTATTGGACCGAGGTTAGCAGGGTTTCGCTCGGCATCCCGCAACTCGTATTAGTCCGCGACGACGGAAAAGTCCGCAAGGCAATCGAAGAGGCCCTCGCTGAGGTTGCAGCGGCGGGATACACGGTTTCGACGAGTGACAAGCTGAAGGGTCTTCCTACCGGCTGGGTCTTGTACGAGAACGTGGTCGTCAAGAAGGCGCTAGCGGAATTGTCTGGTTTCGAGGCCGTGCTTTCACCGGTTGGCGAAAGCGCGAGCTTGCGTTTCTCTAGCGGGGTTAAACTCGGTCGCGGAATCTGGCACCTCTGGTTACCCCCCATGGTGTCTATCGAGACTTCCAAGAACGGCGCCAAGATCACGGCGTGGGATGGAACCGGCCCAGGCGGCGATCCTGTATGCGAAACCGAGTCCGAGAGCACCTTTGCTTCTCTTGGATTGGATGACTGCATACCCGAAAGTGGCAATGTCTACTTGGAGGGGAGAGCCGGGAGGTCCGTCGTTGCGTCTGCAAGCATTCTGTTCCGCTCTGCCAATCGCCCTCGACCCCTTGACCGACAAGGCCGCGGAAGCGTCGCATACACGGGTATTCTCTCCGCTCAATTGGATGGAGGAGACGAAGAGACCGCCGTTCGCGGGCTCATATCTCCGAGCAAAGACTCGGTCGCTCCAGCTTCCGATATACTGTCGCGCTTCCAATCGCTCGACCAAGAAGTGGGTCGAGAAAAGCAAGAGGCCGAGACTGTGGCGATCGGCAAGCCTGCCGAGATGGAATCCATCAGGGGGCTAGGGGTCGAAGAGGTGTTGGCATTGCCTTGCGCCGTCCGTGGCCTGCATCGCCTAGTTTATGCACCGGTCCCTGAAGATGCCTCGAAATACGACCCGGTGGACGTCCATTGCGCTGACTGTGGCATTACGTTTGTGCATCGGAGGACGACCAAGGCAATCAAGGCTCGAAGGTCGCGCCCGAAGGTACCGGAAACACGGCAAACCACCGACGAGATCGCGCAAAAGCCCGTGAACGTGGACCTATGCCTGGACGGAGCTTGCTTCCTTGGCACGGGCTCTATCGCTAGCTTCGAGACCTTCGTCGCCTCGCAGGATGTGGACACTTGGCGTGCGGGACCGGTTTTGCGAGGCCTTGCATGGTTGGGACACCTGGACGTCGAGACGACGTCCTCGCACCGGCCACGTTCGTGGAGCATCTCGCCCCCGGTAATCTCATATATCTCCGGCCAGAAGGCCGTCCTGTCAGGTTTTCGCAGCCGGAACTTCGTGGCAAAGATCAAGGAGGCCATTGGCAGGGCCGGTGGCCGAGTAGACCACGAGAACAGGCCAGAACACGCAGAGATAATTTCCGTGTTCGGCCTGGAGACGGCAGACTTGAGAACAGCCCTCGCAGACGTAGAGGACCCCCATGGCCGCGGTATCGAAGTCGTTGAAGAAGCCGCAATCCGGCTCTTGGCTTTCATTGGCAAGGACTCTGATCTCTCGAGCAATTTCAGGCCAGTGACCCTTGGCTCAGGCCTGCCCATCCAGCGTTTTGATGTAGAAGCTAACAAGTGGCGCAACACCGACGAATTGATCGGCGCCGGCGCGTACAGGATCTCGGGTGCCGGCACGAGCTACGTGTTTCGCTCTCCTTCTGGCAGGGCGCATTCCGGCCCGCACGAACTCGTGAAACTCGCCGCCGCACGTGAAGTGGGGCTCAACCTGCATTCCTACGACGCCTCCAGCGAAACCTTTCTTTCGCGCCTTGGCTGCGAACCGCCTGGGCTACTGGGGCGTGCACTTGTCTCTTGCAGCGGCGAGTTGCCGACAATCGAAGCCGGCACGTCCAAGTTCAAGAACGTCGGGCCAGCCATCGCGGCGAGGGTCCTGGAAATCCTATACGAGGGGGAGTTGCCGAAGTGACAGGGCCAAAGACACCTGTAGCCGTCATGGATTATGTCCGCGAGGCCTACTTGCGATACTACGACTCCGCCTTCTGGATGCGCGACGAAGCCATAATGCAGGAGCGCAAAGAGCTGCTCCTAGAGCCAGGCGTAATGGCGCAAGAGCTGCTCTTGGAAGCCGTGCCCGTTTACCCCTCGGAGGTACCAGTAGAGGCGGCTTGCGAAAAAGCTGGCCTATCCAGTCATACGGGGCAGAAACTCGGGCCTATCGTGTTCGGGCGCGATGATATCAAGCTTCGCCGACACCAAGCAGAGTCGCTTGAATACGCGCTCGCCGGCGACAGCGAGGGGCGAAAGAACGTGGTTGTCACCTCGGGCACGGGCTCGGGCAAGACAGAGAGCTTCCTTCTGCCGTTGCTTGCTCGCCTTATCGAAGAGCGGTTGACCTTGCCTGGTGGGATGGACATCAACCCGTGGTGGGAAAAGCAACTCGGCAGGGGCGACGATTGTTGGAAGCACCTGCGCAGCACCGGTCAGCCCAACATCGATCCCGCGGTCAGGGCACTGGTTCTTTATCCCACGAACGCGCTCGTCGAAGACCAAGTCTCGCGCCTGCGCCAAGCTGCAATTAGGGGCAAAGAGCTCCTCGGCTCGCCCCTGTTCTATTTTGGGCGATACACCGGTGCGACCCCGGGTGGCACGAACTTCCCACCTGCAAAACTGCTCGCGGACGACCGGAAACGCGTGAACAGTCTAGCGCGCGAAATTAAAGACATAGCCCGGGAAACGCGCGACCTTCGTGCAGCCGTCGAGGCCGATCCTGACAGTGTCGAGGACCGCGTCGAAGCCATCGCCCAGTTCTCCGATCCGTATTGCGGCGAAATGTTGACCCGATGGGACATGGTGGCTGCCCCACCCGACATCCTCATCACCAACACGAGCATGCTCAACATCATGCTCCTGCGTGATATCGAGGCGCCAATCTTTGAAAAGACGCGCGACTGGCTGAAGAAGGACTCTAGCGCGACATTTACGCTCGTTGTTGACGAGCTTCACGGCTACCGAGGCACGCAGGGCACAGAGGTCGCACTCGTCGTTCGCAACCTTCTCGATCGACTTGGCCTCGATCAGGGCTCCGAACAACTCCGGTGTATCGGCACGAGTGCATCGCTAGATGGAGTTAGCGGCAAGGAATACCTTGAGCAGTTCTTTGGCGTAGATCGCTCGACCTTCGTCATCTTGCCAGGTGAGCCCCGCCCGTTCGAAATGCAAATGCCGATCGAGCAAGAAGTCTTATTGCAACACCATGACGACCTCTTGTCGGACGACCAAGCTGTGGCCAAGAAGGCAGCAGCAGAGGTTGCGAGCCAGGTTTCCCCACGAGAAGCGCTAGCCTCAGCCTGCCGCGTTGCCGGCACGAGGGCCGATGGCCCCGTCCGTCCCTCGCGAATTTCGGAGATCGAGAAAGCCCTCTTCGGTGATACGGCAGACCCAAGAGCACTAGAAGCCCTGCTCTCTGCGGCCCAGCATGAAGATCGCGGGTCTTGGGACGCCCCGAAACCCTCCTTCCGATCACACGCGTTCTTGCGCCAAGTCCAAGGCATGTGGGCCTGCTCAAATCCGAATTGCACGGAGCTCGACGAGAAGTTCCGCACCCAAGAGCGCAAGATCGGTAGGCTCTTCAAGTCACCGGCCATCAAGTGTGGCTGCGGTGGCCAAGTCCTCGAGCTCATGTACTGCTATGATTGCGGCGAAGCCTTTCTTGGCGGTTTTGTCCTGCACCAGCCTGATGTCGAGGTAGACGGCGGGGCATTCCTACAATCAACGCGCCCTGGCAGTGGCCTCGTCCCGCCCGGAATGGTTTACGAGCGCCCGCACAAGCAATTCAGGTGGTATTGGCCTGGAGGGGCAATGCACCCAGGCCTACAACCGTGGACCCATCAAAAGCCAAGCGGCAGCGGGTCACACACGTTCTCGTTCGGAGCCGGCAAGTTTGATCCGAAGCTCGGCTTGTTGCAGCGAGCCGAGGGGGAAGAAGATCGGACTGGCCTGATCTATTGCCCGCCCGCCGACTTGGACTCAGTTGCAGGGCTGCCCGAGTGTTGTCCGCGCTGCGAGAGCGAGAAGAAGTGGTTCAATAGCCAAGACCTCGAGGGTTTCTACTCGGGGACAGTCCAAACGCCGATCCGCGGCCTCCGCACTGGTTTGAACGCAACAACGCAACTGGTTGCCGACAGGTCTGCAGTTGCAATCAGCGCGGACGGCTCACCGGAAAAGATGATAGCGTTCACCGATAGCCGTGACGACGCTGCGGACCTCGCCGCCGGCCTCGAGCTATACCACTTCCGCGACCTCGTCAGACAGCTGGTCCAGTCCTCGATGACTCCCACCGCGGTCCCCACTCGCGACAAACTCATCGAGGTCGCAAGAGAGGTCGGTGGGAGTGAGCCATCAGGCGAGAGCGCCACGATCAAGGAGCTTGCCGAGTCCGCAGCCCCTGGAAGCTGGAGAGCTGCCAAGCTTTTTAGCGCCGGGATTGCAGACCCGGGAGACATCGAGATCCTTGAGCACCTCGAGGCCGCCAGCCATGCAACCGGAAAGAGCTGGTCATCCCTCGTCACGTCGCTCCGCGACCAGATGGTCTCAAAGGGCATCAACCCAGCGGGCCCGGAATTTCACCTCCAGAAGTTCTCGAAGACACCCTGGTGGAAGTTCTTTCCAAGGCCCACGGGCGCGAATTGGGAAGAGTTGAGTTCCGAACACAAGCAACAAGGTCTCGATCATTTTACGTCGAAGTGCGCTGCCAAGATCGCACTATCGCTCTTCGACCGGGCTGGACGCGATATCGAGTCCATGGGCTCCGGCTACATCGGGGTCATGGGCGATCACTCGCAAGCTCTTGGGCTACCGCGGGAACAGGCGGATGGCCTACTTGCAAACGTCGTGCGCTTGGTTGGCCATGCAAAGCTTTTTTCCGGGAGCGGGAAATACCGCGGCGTCGATACCTGCCCACCTGACGCGCGGATCTACATCGAGAAAGTAGCGGCCGCGACGGGCAAGGTCCCCGAAGATCTCACCGAGAAAGTGCGAGAAAGGCTCGCCGGGCTTGGGATAATCAACGAGAACTGGATCCTCGAGACTGGCGACGTTTCGGCTTCCAAGCTTGAAATTAGGCCTGCCGGCGATCTCCAGCCAATGCGTTGCAAGGAGTGCTCACGTATCGGGTTGGTGTTCCCAACTACCGTCTGCACCACCCCCCATTGTAGGTCTCGCAACTTCGAGGTCGTCACCTCTGTCGGTGAGGACTACTACTCGTGGGCAGCACGCGAGAAACCTCACCGGCTATCTACATGGGAACTAACAGGTCAAACAAAGCCGCTTAGCGAGCAAAGGCGCCGGCAACGCTTGTTCAAGGCGCAGGCATTCATCGACGAGGAAACAGAGCTAACCCACGGCATCGATGCCTTGTCCGTTACCACGACGATGGAAGTCGGCGTCGACATTGGTTCGCTCAAGCTCGTGATGATGGCGAACATGCCTCCCCAGAGGTTCAACTACCAACAGCGAGTTGGCCGCGCTGGCCGCGCAGGACAGGCCTTTTCTTACGCCGTGACGGTTTCGCGAGGCGCCGCGCACGACGACTATTACTTTAACAATCCAGAGCGAATGACCGGCGATGTTCCGCCTCAGCCACGCCTCGACCTCGGCCGTGCCGAGATCATGCAACGTGTCGCCACCGCGGAGTGCCTTCGCCGGGCATTCGGTGCGCTCGGAGCAGACAGACCAGAACGCAATTCCGAGAGTACCCATGGCGCCTTCGGGCGAGCCGAGGATTGGCAAGAGCGTTATCGGGTCGTGATTGCAGATTGGCTCGCGAATGACCCGCAGGTTGACGGCGTCGTCGACAGGTTAGCGGTGATGTCACCACTGGATGCTAGCGCAGTCGACGCGGTACGCTCTTACCTAAAAGATCAGCTCGTCTTGGATATCGACCAGGCGGTTGCTGACCAGCGATTCATCCAGGGCGAGCTGAGTTACCGGCTAGCGGTCGCTGGGATCTTGCCGATGTTTGGCTTCCCTACCCAAGTCAGGTCTCTTTTCCACGACAAGACGGGCGCGAGGAAAGCCGATGACCTTGTAATCAGCGACCGCCCGCTCGATCATGCCGTCTGGGCATTCTCCCCCGGCGCCGAGATCCCAAAGGACAAGCAGCTCTTCACGGCATACGGCTTTGCCGTGAAGCGCGACGGCTTCCAGGGTGTTCGGAACGAGCAAAATCCGTTGGGTCCTTCGTTGCGATACACCCGTTGTATCGACGCCGATTGCGGGGCGATTTCCCACGGGAACGCCGAGCAATGTGCTGTTTGCGGAAACGAGAGTCTCGATTTTCCGCTCTTCCAGCCGCGCGGCTTCATGGCCTTTTGGAAGACGAGGGACTATGACGGCCAACGCGCCCGAGGGCCCGCACTCCCTCCTCCCGTCATGTCTTTCGAGCCCGAGTACTCGACTGAGCAGGCCGTCGGCCCCTTGCAGATCTCGTTCAAGAAGGACGCGATCGCGCTCGTGAACGATAACGAGGGCAAACTCTACGACTTCGCGCGAGGCGAGTTTGACCGAGTGATGGTCAAGGAAATCTCTTACCGCGATCGTGAAGTGGCAGACGCCGTGAACAACTTGGAGGTATTCGAAAGAGGCGCAATCGGTGCGGTATTCACGACTGACGTCATGAGCTGTGTCTTTGCAGGGGACGGAGCAGTAGGTGGAATAGGGAAGAACGGCGTTCTCGACGTCGAACAAGTCTCGACGCGTCCGGCGCTGGCGTCGTTCGCCGAGTTCCTCAAGCAAGCCGTGGCCTTTGAACTAGACGTATCGCCAGATGAATTCAGAGTTGGTCGCCAATTGCTCCTGCTCGATGACACGCGAACCGAGCAGCTTTTCCTGGCTGATGCCCTGGAGAACGGTGCCGGCTACTCCCGGATGGCCGCTGAGCCGGAGATACTCAGGACTTGGCTCGATACCCACTATCAAAGGGAGAAGACGCGTTGGCAGGCGTCTTCACACGCCCGCGATTGCGACCGCTCGTGTCCAGATTGCCTTCGCAATTACGGGAATCGATTTACCCATGGCCTACTTGATTGGCGCCTCGCGCTAGACCTTGCTGAAATCGCTTTAAGGCACGAGCTCGACGAGAGTCGCTGGCTTAAGGGTAAGGATGACCCCGTCGTGACTGCGTTCGAGAAGCTCGCCCAGCAAGTGGGCCTCGAGGTGGAGACCGACGAGCATTCGGGCCTAGTGACGATAGCTCGAGGCGAGCACGCCTTGGTTCTTTCGCATCCACTCTGGCACTACGAAGAAGGGTTGCTACAGCCGAGGCAAGAGGCCGCGCGTCACTCGCTGTTGTCTGAACTCGGGGTCCACGCGAAGGTAAGGTTTGTCGACGCCCGTGACTTCGCTGCGAATCCAGCCACTCAACTCGTGAGGCTCCGCGGATGATCGAGGTAATCGGCATTCCTGGTAGCCGCGAGTTCGAGGTGGCGAGTCACTTCCGAGAAGTGTTCGCATCGCAATGGCCGGGGCTCGAAGAGAGCCCGGCCATTGAAGAACATGTGAAGATCGCCGCGAACGCGAAGCTGTCAGGTGGGCCCGTCAGCGACATTGACGTGGTGATCGCGGCCGTCTTTGCTCGCTCAAGGCATTTTGCCGTGCGACGTCCGACAAAGGATCGCGAAGGAAAGCATGTTTCCGGCGTGAAGGTGAGGGTCAAGAACTTCGTCTGCGCAGTCGAAGTGAAGTCACAAGACGCGGGCGGAATTTCAATTAACGGTGACGAGATCAACGTGCGCTACCGGGGGCGATGGAAGAGCGCGACGGAACAGAATGTCAAACAAGTTCACGCGCTAAAGGCAGCGTTCGAAAACCAGCACCTGGGTTGCTTTGTCTATCGCTGCGTCGTCCTCGATGGAATCGATGAATTGCCGAAGATCAGTGGACGCCCGCAGCCAGATGCCGGCGCTGTCGCTGGAGGATTCAAGACAGGCGAGTTCCTGTCGGCAATGGCGGGAGTTTACGGGCTAGATCGATACAAGGGCGAATACTCGATCTCGTCTGGCAGGCCGGAAGATATTCGAAAGGCACTAGAGTCCCCGATCTTCCGAGAGATCGTGCCCACGAGATTGGACCGTCAGAAGATGGACCGGATCGCTGCTAGGCGTCCAGAATCCATCGAGATCGCGGCGAAGCTAGGAGTGCAGCGGGTTCACATCCGGGGGCACGGCGGCACCGGCAAGACCGTGATGATGCTACAGGCTGCCCACGAGGCGTTCGAACGCCATGGGAAGCGATGCCTTATCCTTACCTACAACAACGCCCTCGCCTCGGACATTCGGCGAAGCTTGGCAATGCTTGGGGTCCCATCGCTCGGAGACGGAGGTGGCGTCGAAGTGAGGACAGCCATGTCGTTTTCTTACTCCTGGCTATCCCGCCTAGGTGTCAGCAGCCCGGGAGAGAAAGGTTCCTACGAGGCCTATGAACAAGAGTGCAGTGAAGCCTTGGAGCTCATCCGCGCGGGAGCGATAACTCGGGAAGACATCGCTGCGGTAATAACTGCGGACCCCGATCGCTTCGATGTCGACGCGATCATCGTGGACGAGGCGCAGGACTGGCCGCAACCGGAAGCCCAGCTACTCTCCGCCCTCTACGGAGGTCAGCGAATTTCAATCGCGGACGGCCGTGAGCAATTGCTTCGCGGGCGACCCACGAACTGGTCAAAGACACTTGGGGAAGGGCACGAGGCAACCGAGCGAAACTTGTCTCGGTGTCTTCGCATGAAAAAGAACCTCGGGATCTTTGCAAATTCCGTCGCTTCAGAAGCTGGGCTGAATTGGGAGGTCGATACCAACGACGAAGCTGCCGGAGGGAAGGTCATATTGCTCAACGGGCAATACGGCAAAGACCCTACCTTGGTGAGCGAGCTAGTCAGGGTAGCGAAACGCGATGGCAACGACCTGGTCGATTTCCTCCACTGCGTCCCCCACTCGGGAGTTAGCGAGTTAGATGGCCGCCGACAGAGCGATCTCTCGAGATTGCTTATCAGCCAGGGCTATGAGACTTGGGATGCCGTCGACGAGGTCGTCCGACAGGATTTCCCTCGCTCCAATTCCCAGTTCCGGATCGTGCAATACGAATCAAATAGGGGCTTGGAAGGATGGGTCACGGTCCTTGATCGATTTGACCTCGCTATCGCCAATCGCGAAGCCTGGGAACTTCGGCGAGTGAGCGAGAACGGCGATGCCACTGACCCAGTTCGAAGAGCGACGAACGCGGCCTGGCGGTGGGCAATGATCTCGTTGACTAGGCCAATTGATACGCTCGTGATTTCACTTGGAGACAAGGATAGTCCAGCGGCTAGTCTATTGAAGCATGTAGCCTCGGTGTACGAGGATTTTGTCGAGTTCTACGACCGCTAGGCTCATGGCAGACACCTACAAGCGGCTCCGCCTTACGCCCGAGATCTTGGAGGAGGCACAGGCTAGGGCCGATGGGCTCCCCGTCTTTGAATACTCCCATCGCGAACGCGATGCGAACATCGTTGGTTGTATCGGGGAAGTCGTGTTTGAGCGTTTCCTCGAGCACTTCCAGGTTCCGTTCGACAACCGAACAGAATTGACCGACCACGACTATGTCGTGAACGGCCTGAGATTAGACGTGAAGACAAAGGACCGGACGGTGCTCCCGCGTCGAAATTACGACAACTCGGTCCCTCTGTACAACCACGAACACCAGCGTCCTGACTTCTACTACTTCGTCTCCTTGTACAGAGACGCGTCTGAGCCAGTATCGGCGTTGGGAAGGTTCAAGGAAGCCTGCATTGTCGGCGGGATCGACATCTCTTCTCTCGATGCCCACGGTCTTACTTGGGACGCTGGGCAAGTAGATCCCGACAATGGAACCAAGTTTTGGACCTCATGTATCAACGTCACCATGGCGCAGCTGCTTTCTAACAGCGAGATGTTGCAATTGCTCCGAAGTGACTTGAAGCGTTAGCGGCACCTTGGCGAGAGACACGTCGCAAGCTGTCTTTTGAGACAATGTCTGACGGCAAGCCCAAGGCAACCGTGGAAATCGCTCTTTCCATCCTGCACGCCCCCTGGACATAGGGCCGAGAATGACAGAAGATGGACGTTGACTTCGCGAACAACCAGGACCTTCATAGTCTCATGACGAGCCCAATTGCATTACCCATGATAGACCTCTTCGCTGGCTGCGGAGGCCTTTCGCTTGGAATGGAGAATGCAGGCTTTACGCCGGTCTTCGTCAACGAGCTAAATCACGACGCCATGGCAACCTACTTGGCGAACCGTCATCACGAGGTCGGTGGAAAGCCGTTCGCAGAACAGGCACACTTGCGCTGCAATGACGCCCACGAGCTTCAAGGCGAAAGGTTGGAGCAGCTTGTTTCCGACCTCGAGGCACTCGACCTTCGTTTTCCATCAAAGGAACAAGCCGCCAAGGGAGAAGGTGGTAGCGATCTCGAGCTGCTTGCCGGCGGGCCACCTTGCCAGGGGTATTCAGGCATAGGCCACCGCCGCTCGTACTCGGTCGATAAGAAGGACATCCCGTCCAACCAGCTCTACCAACGGATGGCCGAGATCGTTTCTCGCCTTCGCCCCAAGATCTTCCTTTTCGAAAACGTACGAGGGCTTTTGAACTCGAAATGGACAAAGGAAGGTGGAAGGCAAATCTGGCCGGACGTCCACGCCGAGTTCAACAAGATCCCGGGTTACGAGGTCCGCTGGTCGCTCGTGCGAGCTGGCGACTACGGCGTCCCGCAAAACAGGCCGCGCGTGCTGCTCGTGGGGATCAGGGCGGACATCGTAAAAGCCAGCAGCCTGCTCAAGCCCGATCTTCGCGAGGCAAGCCCGGATATCGATTCAGCGGTTGAATGTAATTTTCTACCCCAAGGCAATCGCTTGGAATGCCCACACCTTGAAGACCTTCTCAGTGACCTAGAAGACCCAAAGGCCGCGGAGATCCTTGCAACGAGAGATTTCCCGAAGGGCAAGTTCGAGACCACGTCTTATCTTTCGCCGCCAAAGACGCCGATCCAGGAAATGCTGCGAGCTCCAGCCCCGGCGCACGAAAACCGGGGCGCGATGGAGTTAACCGACCACGAGTACTCGAAACACGGGCCCAAGATCGTCGAGAAGTTCCAGTACATGCTCGATCACGACGGCGAGATCCCCGAGAAGTTTAGGACGAAGAAGTTTTCTCAGCGGGTCTTGCCCCGTAAATGGAACCTGAATCGAGGTCCGACCATCACGGCGACCTCGTTGCCTGACGATTATGTCCACTATTCCCAGCCACGCTCGCTAAGCGTTCGCGAGTGGGCGAGGTTGCAACTGTTCCCCGACTGGTACAGGTTCATGGGCAAGCGAACCACCGGCGGGATAAGGCGCGCCGGAAACCCGAGGGAAGGCATCTTTGACCGAGAAGTCCCGAAATACACGCAAATCGGCAACGCGGTCCCAGTGGGACTCGCTGAGCGCGTCGGCACTCATTTCAAGCGCATCCTCGAGGACGCGCTAGGAAATGCTCGAGAAGACGGACTTCCCAGCAACAACAGCGCTGGAGATGCTGACGAGGCACGGCATCGAGGCGGCCTTGTTGGTACCGACACCGACCGGGCTTGAGAAATCCATATTCGACGCGACCGATGGCCTAAGAGAGTACCTCGCCGCCAAGGAATTTCATGACTACACGGCACAAGCGCAAGGACCAGAAGAAAAGGTCCTGGCGGATGCCTTCCTCGTTCGGCCGCAATCGCTGCAGCCGACCCGGGTTTCGATGTACCGGCCTAACACCAAGAATGGTGACCCCCGGATCTGGCTAGGACAACCGATCCGCGACTACGCGGGGCCATTTAACCTGCTTGCCATCACGGTCATTGCAGGAACGATGTACGTGCTGAACATGAGCGACCCGTCCGTCCAGGTGTCGTTGGACGACCCGGGATCGCCATTCAGAAAAGTTGTCGATGGCAAGGACGCCGGGAACCAGGTTGCCGGCGAATTGCTTGGGCTCCTTCGAGATATCTCTGCCAAGGGTTTCGTGCAGACGCTACGCGCCGGTGACACCGGCATCGGGTACACTCTCGAGACCTTGCTCGGGATATCAGCGAATTCGAAGCAAGCGCCCGACTACAAGGGTATCGAACTTAAAGCGAAGCGCAGTCGGAAAGGCGCGACCACCAACCGTTCGACGCTATTTTCTAAGGTCCCGGCTTGGAAGCTGAGCCCCGTCGGCAATGCATTGGGGCTACTGGCTCGAAGGGGCTACGAGGACGAGAACGGGCGCTTATCGCTTTATCACACGCTGTCTGCCCTCGCTCCCAACTCGCTCGGCTTGGCGCTCGACATTGACACTGCCAATGACTGGCTACGCCAGGTGTATCACGATCCGGCCACCGAGCAGATCGTTCACGATGTCACCTGGGAGATCCCGGTGCTGAAGAAGGACTTGGCCGCGAAGCACAGGCAGACGTTTTGGGTCGGAGCGCAATGTCGAGGCAAAGGGGAAAGCGAAGAATTCCACTATGTCGAGGTCCAGCACACGCGCCGCCCCATGACGGCTAACTTCGTGGCGCTGGTCGAGGCTGGCGTGATCACCGTAGACTATGCGCTGCACAAGAAGTCAGAGACCAGGGCACGCGACCACGGTTATCTCTTCAAGATCCACCCGGACAATCTCGGCGCACTGTTTCCGCCACCCCAAGTGCATGTCCTTTCCTGACCCAGTCACCACCGGCGAAAAGCGACGGCTGACTCGGCTGACGAAAGACTTGGTTGAATGGTCCCGCGAGGGTGGCAGGAGTTTCCCGTGGAGATCTCCGGGAGCCGGCGTCTACGAGCAAATCGTAGTCGAGGTGTTACTCCAACGGACTACTGCCACAGCTGTCGCCGGTTTCTATGATGAGTTCATAAACGAATACCCGGACTGGTCGCACCTCGCTGCGGCTGAAGCAGCAGACCTCGAGGTATTTCTGAAACCGCTAGGACTGTGGCGCCGCCGGGCCCAGGCGCTCTTGGGCTTGGCCCGATATGCCGCGGCCACTGAGGGAGTGTTCCCCGACGATCCACGAGAACACCGCGACATTCCGGCCGTGGGTCAATATGTCTCGAATGCAATCATGCAATTCCAGCACAATCGCCCGGCACCACTCCTAGACGTGAACATGGCCCGGGTAATCGAGCGCTTTCTTCGACCTAGGGATCTCGCAGACATCCGCCATGACCCGTGGCTGCAAGCAGCAGCCCATTGGCTAGTTCGCGGGGCGAATGCTCGAGACGTTAACTGGGCGATCTTGGATTTCGCCGCGCTGGTTTGCAAGTCCCGAAACCCCAAGTGCGCACAATGCCCCGTCCGCTCTCGGTGCAACTACTACAGGACCGGCGGCAACTCGAAGAAGGCGTCGCCAGAGCCCCCCTTGGATTAGGTTAACTCGGGGAGGGGTGGAATACTGGAAAGCCCAAGCTTCTCGCCAAAGCGTCCTTCGAGCTTAGCCAACATCGAACGAACATACTCTTGGTCGTCCTCGTGCCCCTTCACAAACAAGGCCATCTGCTGCGTAATGCCTGATGCCAATCTCTCGATCGGCTTCTTAAGCACCTTTTCCTTCGGATGCCGTGCCAACCCCTGCAAGGCAGCCTGCGATGCGAAATAAGCAGTGGCCAGGTACTCGAGAACACGTAGCTGTTCGTTCTCATCTTCCTCGAGACGAAGGTGCTGGAGCGCCAGGAACGTCCCGAAGTGTTGCATGAGTAAGCGGCCAAGGAGACGTGGCCAACCATGTCCCAAGTTGTCTGAGACTTGCAAGAAGCCATGACCATCGGCTTCGCCGCGCAAGGGCTCCGCGTAATTGAGGACCACCTGCAAAAGCAACCTGAGCCTAACTAGCTCGGTGGTGGTGATAGGCTTTCCGCGAGAATCTTTCGTACGCGCCTCGAACGCAGCAACTGCCTCGACGATCTTGGAAACACGCTCCCTCGATCGCTTCTTAGGTCGCCGTTCTTGCTCGTTTTCTTCTTTTTCCTCGCCGCCTTGACCAGCGCCCTCACCGGGACTCGCACCTGGTTCACGTGCGCTCGGATCTTGTCGCGCAGCCTTTCGAAGCTCGGCATCTTCTTCCCCGGAGATGTCTCGCGACACGAGACCAATCAGTCGGTTCAAACAGGAGCTAACTAGGTCAGCAGCCCTGTTCCCGCGCCCAAGACCCAGGTGCCCGCCCTTCTCCCTTGCAGCGTCGGCGCGCTCCCTTGCCTTGACGAAATCATCGTAAGTCAGCGTGAAATATGTTTGCGGGCTATCATCCTCCTCCTTGGCTCCCTTCCCTTCGTGGAACTTGGCATTCGAGACTTCGGTCCCGTCGAGATCCATCATCTCGAGTTCCGCGAGATAACCCACGAGTTCCAGGTCCTCGCTGCTTGCCTCAAGGAACTTGTCGGCGAGCTTGGACTTCCTTCCACTGCTCGTTGGAAGCGTAGACGGCGCAAGGGCATCAATGTCGATAATCATCGATACAGCGGAGAGCTCCCCGTTCTCAAAGAGGACACGGGCCGACCTGGGACGCTTGAGCTCGAACTCGACGTGCCAGCTGGTTTCTCCAGCTACCTCGCTTGCGAACTCTCCCCAGATGTTCTCTCCGAATTGGTCGAAAAGGAGAGCACCTCTTGGTTCGCCTCGGAGAATCTTGGGAGGAGACCAAGTGACCTTGTTTCCGCGAAGTTGGAAAATACCCGCTTCGGCAGGCCCTGCAAGCTGGGCATCGGAAGTGGGAATCTCGGGCTCCGTCAACGAGCTCACCTCGATCGGGGCTTGCAAGTAACTTTCGAGGCCCAGTCTCGCGAGCGCAGACCCAGCAGCTACTCTCTTGTAGATCGCGGCCTCGGCATTGCCCCTTGAAGCGAACCTCCCGAGCAAGGCCGGCACAGTGCAGTTCACGCTTCCGGAAAACACGTGGTCCCACGCCTTGCCATGCGCGACAATAAGCTTCGCGTGATTGAAACGCGACCGGCCATTCTCCTCGATGTCAAAGAGCTCGATACCAGCCCCGGGCTGGAAGACCCGCGTGGGAAACTCTGCCCTACCCTTCTCTAGCAGGACGTGTGTTGTCGGCGTGCCAAGCGCTTCGCGAAGTCGCCGGAGCCCCTCGAGCTCCCGGTCCCAGTAGGGTGACAAGACGACGAGGCGCTTGATTTCGTCGTCTCCGATTGCGGCCGTTACTTGGTCCAGCACGGGTTCAGTGGGCGCATCCAAGACTAGGGCAAGGCCATCAAGGGCCGCAGTGTCGTTCGTGTTAACTTCGCCGACCAGCCACGGTGTTCTTTCAAGCGCGCGTTCTCGCGCAATCGGGAACCACGGGTCACCCCGCGGGGCGTACGATTCGATGTATTCGAATGCCTGCCTGAAAAGTGGCGCAAACGAGGGCTCTTCAGGAGTAAACCGCAAGTCCGCAACCAGCTCCTTGTTACCAGCTATCCCCAAGGCCGTGAGATTTGCTGACCCCACCAAGAGCCGCCCTTTCTTTTCGCCGAGAAGCAGGGTGATCTTCGGATGAAATGCGCCGGGCACATCGACCTTGGCCAAGTGATAGAGCGAACCGGCGAAGCGCGGCGTTCCGAACTCCTCCACGCTCAAGTTCAACATCGATTGATCGGCGAGAACACACACGTTCCTACATCCGGCCGCTCTTAACTTCGAGAACGGTATGTCTTCGAATGCCTGCGCCGTGAAAGAGAAGGTCGTGAGGAACGCGGAATGGTAGCCGTGCTCGCCGAAAACGTCGTAGTACTTCACTGCTTTGCGAGCTCTTCTTTCCCGAGGTCCGTCAGCCCGTCATCGTCGAGCAACTTGCAGTCGGCGAGGAACTGGATGGCCTGGTCAATGCGCGGGCTGCTCGGGGATACCCTGAAGCCCTCGCGGTACCGTAACATCCCTTCGTCTGGCTCGATCAAGAACGTGTAGGCCTTGTTCCTGAGCTTTCGGGACGCGACCCAGAGGTGTCTCTTGATAACGCGCTCTTCGATTATCCTCTCGATCGCTTGGACCGTGGGGAGGCCCACCATGGACTCCATGTACCTCGCCTCGGTGAGAAGCGACTGGAAATACTCGTCCACGTTGAGCCACTCGAGTGTCCGTGGGCTAAATTCCCGCGACCGCCGATAAAGCCTTGCAAGCAGCCGCAGCGAGGCATTTATCATGTCATCGATTTCGCCCCGCTTCTCCGCCGCGAGCATCTCCTCGGTGACTTCCCTGGTGTCCTTCTCGCATCCATGCTCGGCGAGAAAATCCTCGAACCCTTGGTCGCTTTCGATTCCAGTTTGCGCGACGATGCCGCTTATGGCCTCCCCGATCGCGAGACGACCTCCAGGTCCAGAGCGTACTTCGACGAGGACCGCCTCGAGCAAGCACTCGTATGCAAGTCTCCAGAGATCAGACGCCTGGTAGAGCGCCCAGGCTTCGCAGACCTCGCTTGAAAGGCCCTCGCCGGGGTCTCGGGCAAGTTCGAAAAAGTCCCACTTGAGTTCGTCGGTTCTTTGTCGCTGCCCGCGTTTGCCGGCTTGCGCCAGGAGCAACTTGATTGTTTCTCGGCGGGCTAGGCTTCCGCTTGAACTAGCCCCCACCCTGCCCATTAGCGCGTCGACCAATCCTTCCTGCTCTTTGCTTTTCGGCTCCACATGGGAGGGAAGAACCCGGGAAAAGCGGTCTAATTGCGAGACCGAGGCGCTGCCAGCTTCGAGGACCTCGAGAAATTCAGCTGCCGTGCCGCCGATCGCCTCCTCGAACCCTTGGGCGAGCGCCAAGGCCGCGGTTGAGCAGAACGGAACAGTCACTTCCTCGTCTGCTAACTCGACTAGCCCCATCTCGGCCATCTGCGTGGAATAGATCGCACCGAATGCACCGTTCTTGTTCTTCAGGTAACGCTTCTCGGGCGGGGTCTCTGGATCCGCGGCCTCGTCGAACCCGACCAGCAGGTTCGAGCTCGCCCCCGCCTCGATTCCCGAAAGCTGCCGCCCGGCCCAGTCAATGCCAGTGACGCCCAGTTCGTTTCCGCTGCGGGCACTCGCGAGGGCAAGCAACGCCTCCGCTCTCCTGTGGAAGGCATTGAAAGAACGCGGGTCCGTGTTCCCGTTCGTCCTTGCGTAGGCCTCCAAGATCCACGCGAAGAAGGAGTAATACCTCAAGCGCAACGTGATGGTGCTTATACCGGGGAGGAGGGATTGGAAGAGAACCTCGATTGGTCGCTGCATCCCGAGGGGATCTAGCCCGCTATCTTGCCCGACCTCCGTCCATTGCGGGAAACCAGGTTCTACTTCGACCGCTTGTGTCGCCAACTCTCACCCCCGTTTTTCTCGCGACAAGGGATTACAGGCAAAGCATTGAATCGCAAACCAAGATGTGTGTTGGACCGGCGGCTATCAGCACGCGAAGAGCCCGTCTTCATTTAGCATTAGATAATTTGTCGACCTGGCTCTTCCCGAAGCCAGCCGTATACACGGCGGCGAGCCAGACCATGACCAATGTGAGATAGTGTTGGTGCCCAGAAGAGGACTCGAACCTCCACGCCCTTGCGAGCGCCGCCACCTGAAGACGGTGCGTCTACCAATTCCGCCATCTGGGCACCGGAGCAGGTAGGTCATCGAAAGCCACCTGCAGGTAGGAGCGCGCCGATAGCGATCTCCCTAGTCGCTTGTCAACAAGTTCAACGCCATTCGCCGAATGATTTTGGCGTCCAAGGAAGCTGCCAGCAGCATCCGTTTGCGTTTAGCGTCAATTGGGGCCGATGATAGCGTTGATGGTGTCGACCTTGACGAGAGTTCGCCGCCCTATGTGAGTCGTCTCCAGGCGACCGTCTTCGATCATTCTGTAAACGCTTGAACGTCCTACCCCGAGGATCGCGCTTGCCTCCTTAATCGAGACTAACTTGCGCCCTTCAAGGCCTGGATCAGGGGCAAGCCTGCGAGCGACTGCATCGGCCAAAGCCGCCAACTGCCTATCTTCTATTCGAACCAAGCTAGAGAGGCGCTCGTCCGAATTCTGCAATCGTGAAATAGGTAATTGTCTAACTAGCCGGTCGATATCTTGTTTTCGCCATCTCGGCCGAGACCCTTCGATATCGACCGGATGGACCCCTTGCTTGCCTGCAAGGTTTCGAAATGTTTCCTCGTCGATCGACAAGTACCTAGAGGCAAGTTCTAGCGACATGAGCGTCGGCCAACCCTCGACAACACCGCGAATTTCCATGGTTAAGACTCCTAACTATTTCTGCTCGTTGATCTCGCAGTCCGTTAAAAGTCACAACACATGCAACCGCATGGGCCCTAGGCGTCATTTTCGACGCCCAGGAGCTTCGAGTAGAGCTTTTCGAACTGGTCGAGTTCGTCATCGTCAAGGATCGCGAAATCAAGTTCGTCCGTCGCGGCTTCATGATCATCGTCGCGAAAGGACTGCAGGAACTTCAAGATCGCGATTTTCTTGTCCGGCGGCGCCTTGAGCAGTCCCTGCATGAGCGACATGAGGGCTGCATCTTCAAAAGACATGCGCTTGCTTTTGCCATTGACGGACACACTTACGCGGCCCGAGAGCGCTTTTTGCACTTTTGTTTTGAACGTTTCGCTCCCCTTGGGCCGACCCTTTGGATTACCAGACTGGCCCGGCTGGAAACGGCTTTCGCGTGGAGGCTTCCCATAACCCACAGAGTAAGACGGGTCGTCTTGCTTGCGTATCATTCGCTTATGCTCCTACGTCGCCGGCCTGTTGCTCCTCGGGAAGACCTATCCAAGCTTCACCAGTCCAGAGGTTCACCGGCACAACGCCGGTCGCTAGGGCGTAGCGCTGCAAACAGACATCAACGTATGAAGTATCGAGCTCGATGGCTGCACAACGCCTTCCGACACGCTCTGCAGCGATAATCGTGCTGCCTGATCCGGCGAAGGGATCAAGAACCCACTCTCCTCGCGCGGTACAATCCATTATTGCATCTGCAATCATTCCCACCGGCTTCACAGTGGGATGCATCGACAGCTTTTCGTCGCGTCCTTGCTGAAAGCTATTCAGGCCGTCGTACTCCCAGACGTTTGTTCGGTAGCGCCCATGGACGCCGAGCTGTACGTTGTTGCGATGTTGCCCCTTGCCCGCCTTAAAGACCGCCACCAGCTCATGTCGCGAACGGTATAGTGATCCCATGCCCCCGTTGGGTTTTACCCAGACACAAATATTCTTGAGCTCTGAGAATGAGCAAAGCCCAGCCAAAACGAGCTCAGCTATGTGTCGCCAGTCCATGCAGACGAAGCTTAGTGCTCCATCCTCGCAGCATTCCTTTATTTGCTGACATGCCTTCTCGAGGAAGACTTTGAACTGCTCCCCAGACATTTCGCCAGACGCCTGTGCGAACTCCCGGTGCTTCGCCTTACCAAGCCCAGAAACATGCCCATTTATCTTCACGTTATACGGCGGATCGGTAAAGGTCATGGCCACTTTTGTGTGCCCAAGAAGTGCTCTGTATGACACGGGATCAAGGGCATCACCGCAGAAAAGCAAGTGGTCTCCAAGTTGCCAAAGGTCGCCTGACTGCGCCTGGCTTTGACCTGTCGAAATCACCGGTATGTCTTCGGCAGTATCATTGGGATCCTGGCCGGCCTCCAACAAGAGGTCGATCTCTCCGATTTCGAAACCGGTATCTGACAACTCGAAATCGAGATCCATTTCGACGAGATCACGAAACTCGAGGGCGAGGATTTCCCTATCCCAACCGGAAAGTTCGGCGATGCGATTGTCCGCGATCATGTAAGCTCGTCGCTGCGCTGGCGATAGGTGCGAGAGGCGAATAGTTGGGACCTCGACAATATTGAGGCGTTGAGCCGCTGCCAGGCGCCCATGGCCCGCGACCACCGTACGCTCGTCGTCTATGAGGATGGGATTGTTAAACCCAAACTGTTCAATCGACCTCGCTATCTGACCGACTTGTCGATCAGAGTGAGTTCGCGCGTTGCGCCGGTCACCGAGGAGGTCTGATGTCGGGATGTACTCAATGTCGAGAGAAATCATGAAAGCTCCGTGCGTTAGATAGAGCCATTCTCTCAACTGAACTTTTGATCGACAATGCTGAAACAAAAGAAAATTTTCTTACGCACTGCGCGTAAGAAAATGACGCGATGAGCGTAAGGAATATTCCAAAGCGAGGCCGTAGTTCTGCTCGAAAAGAGCGATGCAACCATCGCACAAAACCTGGGAAACTCAGCCCTGTTCTTGCAGACCTTCGTAACCCTCGGCTCCCTCATACTGGGAAGGATTTCCCTGTTTCGCTGACAGGGAATCTCTCTCAGCGACGGGAGAATTCTCCGCTTCTTTGCCTAAACAGTCGGTAAGATTGGCAAACGCTCCCTGTATTTTCCCTGTTGAGCAGGGAAACCCGCCTGAGACTGTTCCGCTCCGGACTGCGTCGCGCACCACCTATTTTACAGCATATCCGACGAGCAGCCGTTTTGCGGTCGGGCCTGCGCGCGCTTTGAGGGCGCCGGAATGAGTTGATGCATTCTCAGCAGAGTTGCGAGAGCTTCACGCAAGCGTGATCAGCTCTTGAGAACGCCCGGCCCCTTCGAACCTGTCCCACCATCGCCCATCGTCCCTGTTGGCAGGTCGCCCGCAGTCCTGTAGACATTGTCAATAACAGCGCGCTTCTGCGCGCCCCTTGCGATGAACAAGCGGGAGCTTCATCACCATGGCTTACAGTATCACCATCAACGGCGAGACGCGCGAAATCGATGCGCCGGGCGACATGCCCCTGCTCTGGGCGCTTCGCAACGAACTGGGAATGGTCGGAACCAAGTTCGGCTGCGGCATCGGTATGTGCGGCGCCTGTACCGTGCACGTGGACGGACAGGCAACGCGCTCGTGCTCAATGCCGCTGTCTGCCGTGGCGGACAAGGAAGTCTCCACCATCGAATCGCTGGGTGAGAGCCCCGTCGGCCAGGCGCTGCAGGCGGCATGGCTGGAAGACGACGTGATGCAGTGCGGGTATTGTCAGGCAGGCCAGCTGATGAATGCGACCGCCTTGCTCAACAACAATCCGAAACCGAGCGACGGCGAAATCGAGGCAGCGATGCAGGGCAATATCTGCCGCTGTGCCTGCTACAAGCGGATCCATTCCGCCATCGCCAAGGTCGCGCGTGACGAGGAGACGGCCAATGCCTGATACCGTCCAGCTTTCCCGCCGCACTCTGCTCAAGGCCACCGCCGTCGCTGGTGGCGGCTTCGCGCTTGCCGCAACGTTCCCGATGGCAGGCCGCGCCAACGCCGTGTCCGGTCCGGCGGAACTCAACGCCTTCATCACCATCAATCCCGATGACACGATCACCATTATCGGCAAGAATCCCGAGATCGGTCAGGGCATCAAGACGATGCTGCCCATGCTGATTGCCGAGGAACTCGATGCCGACTGGGACAAGGTGAGCATCGAGCAGGCCGATACCAATGCGGCCAAGTACGGCCCGCAGCTGGCCGGCGGCTCTTTCGCCACGCCGATGAACTGGATTCCCATGCGCCAGGCTGGCGCCGCCGCGCGCGCCATGCTGCTGGCTGCCGCCGCGCAGCGTTGGGGCGTGGATGCCGCCAGTCTCGCGACAGAACCGGGCCGCGTGGTGCAGCCGGGTACGAACCGTTCCGCCACCTATGGCGAACTGGCGGGCGATGCTGCCTATATGGAAGTGCCCGATCCCAGCACCGTCACGCTGAAGGACCAGGCTGATTTCCGCATCATCGGCCGCGCCATCGGCGGTGTGGACAGCCCCAAGATCGTTCGCGGCGAACCCATCTTTGGCGTCGATACCCAGCTGCCCGGCATGGTATATGCAGCGTTCGAGCGTTCGCCCGTGTTCGGCGCGCGCCTCGTCTCCGCCAATACCGATGCTGCAAAGGCTCAGCCCGGCGTGACCGACGCCTTCACCATCGAAGGCAACGGCAATCCGAACGAACTGGTCGACGGCATTGCCGTGGTCGGCACCAACTGGTGGCTGGTCAACAAGGCCCGCGCCGCGCTGGAACCGCAGTGGGACAACGGCGAATGGGCCAGCCACTCAACAGCTGGTTATGCGCAGGCGGCTCAGGACGCATGGGCATCAGGCAGCGGCGGTGAAGTTTTCGCCGAGAAGGGCGATGCCGAAGCGGCTCTTGCCGAGGCGGACACCGTTCTGGAAGCCGAATACAGCTATCCCTTCCTCGCCCACGTACCGATGGAGCCGATGAACTGCACGGCCCTGATGCACGAGGACGGCACCATGGAAATGTGGGCCCCCTCGCAGACGCCGCAGGGCGGTCAGCAGGCGGTTGCCGGATACCTCGGGCTGGAGCCTTCGCAGGTCACCGTTCACATCACCCGCATGGGTGGCGGTTTCGGCCGCCGCCTCGATAACGACTACATGGTGCAGGTCGCAGCTATTGCGAAGGAAATGCCCGGCACACCGGTGCAGATGATCTGGAGCCGCGAGGACGACGTTCGCAGCGACTTCTATCGCCCCGCAGGCTGGCACAAGCTTCGCGCCGGCCTCGATGCCGACGGCAAGATCACAGGCTGGGCTGACCACTTCGTCACCTTCGGTTTCCCCGAAGGCGCCTATAACCCCGCGGCGATGGCGCCGGACGAATTTCCGGCCAAGTATGTCGACAACCTGAAGTTCGAGCAGACCAAGCTGACCAGTGCAGTTCCGATGGGCGCCCTGCGCGCACCGACTTCGAACGCAATGGCATTCGTGATGCAGAGCTTCCTTGACGAAGTGGCGCAGGCCACCGGCAAGGATCTGCCCACGCTGATGCTGGAGCTGACAGACGGCGTCGCGGCAGAGCCGATGACGCAGGGCTTCATGGGCCCGCAGCCGGGCTTCTCCGCACCGCGTCTGCAGGCCGTTACCCGCAAGGTCATGGAAATGGCCGACTGGGGTGAGCCTGCACCGGAAGGTCACGCCAAGGGCTTCGGCTTCTATTACAGCCACATGGGCTATTTCGCCGAAGTGGTGGAAGCCAGCCTCGACGATCGCAACCGCCCCGTCGTTCACAACGTATGGGCAGCAGGCGATGTCGGCAGCCAGATCATCAACCCGTTCGGCGCACTGAACCAGGTGGAAGGCGCGATCATCGACGGCCTTGGTCAGGCGATTCAGCTGGCAGTGGAAATCGAAGGCGGCGCTGCCAAGCAGTCCAACTTCCACAACTATCCGCTGCCGCGCATGCCGATGACGCCGCAGATTCATGTGGAATGGGTGCTTTCGGACAATGCTCCGACGGGCCTTGGCGAACCCGCCCTCCCCCCGGTGATCCCGGCGCTGACCAATGCGCTGTTTGCCCTCACCGGCAAGCGCGTGCGTTCGCTGCCGATCGACACGTCGCTTTTCGCGTAAGGCTTAGGCCGGGCCGGGCGCGGTCATGTTGACCACCCGGCCCGCCAGCCGCTCCACTTCCGCGCTCGAATGGCTGACCAGAAGCATCGGTAGGTCGAGCTGGTCGCGCAGCCGCTCAATTAAGATGAGCAGAGTTTCCGCGCGGCTCTCGTCCAGCGAGGCGAGAGGCTCGTCCAGCAGGAGGAACCGCGGCGCTGACAGCAACGCGCGCCCAATGGCTACACGCCGTGCCTCGCCGCCTGAGAGCGTTGCGGGCAGACGGCCGAGCAAGTGCTCGATTTCCAGCAGCCGTACAACCTCGTCCTGAGTGATGAAGCGCGCATCTGCAGGAGCCAGCTTCTCGCCATAGGCTAGGTTCGCGGAAACGCGTTTGTGCGGGAACAGGCGGGCATCCTGAAAAACATAACCGGCGCGGCGTTTTTCCGGCGGCAGGTTCACGCCCGCGGTGGAATCGAACAAGACATCACCCGCCACCACGATGCGCCCCACTCGAGGGCGCAGCAGTCCCGCGATGGCGTTCAGCGTGCTCGTCTTGCCGACACCCGATGGCCCCACCAGCGCTGTCAGCTTGGCGTCGGAACTGAAATCCAGCGTAAACGCGTGGTCGTCCAGCGCCATGTCGATGTGAACATCAAAGGACATGGGCGCGCGCCCCCTGCGATCGCCGCACCAGCCATTCCGACACCAGCAGCGCGCCCAGCGACAGCACAATGGCGATCACCGCCAGCCGCGCCACGGCGCTTTCGGAACCGGGCACTTGCAGGCCGGTGTAGATCGCCAGTGGCAGAGTGCGCGTCTCGCCAGCGATATTGGCGGCAAAGGTAATGGTCGCACCGAACTCGCCCAGCGATCGGGCAAAGCCGAGCATGGCGCCAGCGGCAATACCGGGCAGACTGAGCGGCAATGTAATGGTGAAAAACGCGTGCAGCGGCGATGCACCAAGGCTGCGAGCCGCGCCGACCAGGCGCCGGTCGACCGCCTCAATCGAAAGGCGCATGGCGCGCACCATCAAGGGCAGAGCCATCACGCCTGCGGCCACGGCTGCGCCCGTCCAGTTGAACACCAGCGTGATGCCCAACGCATCGTGCAGCCAGCCGCCAATCGCGCCGTTACGACCCAGCAGGATGAGGAGCAGCCAGCCCGTCACCACCGGCGGCAGGACCAACGGTAAGTGGACCAGCGCATCCAGCAGCATGCGACCGGGGAAACGACGGCGCGCGATTACCCATGCAAGGCCGTAGGCAATCGGCAGCGTCACCAAAACGGCGACGATGCTCACTTTCAGCGACAGCGCTACAATGGTCCATTCCGCTTCGCTCATGGGAGGGCGAAACCTTTTGCCATGATCGCCGCCCGTCCTTCGGGAGAGGTCAGGTAGACAATGAAATCCTGCGCCTCCGCATTCGAGGCACCTTCGACCAGCGCCGTGTAATAGATAATCGCGGGATGCATCGCGGGGTCGATCCGCTCGACGACGCGTACGCTTTCGCTAGCTTCGGCATCGCTGGAATAGACGATGCCGAGCACCGCCTCGCCTCGCTCGACCAGCGCCAGGGAAGCGCGCACGTTCTCGCCCGGAGCCATGCGCGGCGCGAGCGAGTCCCACAGGTCCATGTTCTGCAAGGCAGCGCGCGCAAACTCACCGGCGGGCACGCTGTCAGGCTCTCCCATCGCGAGACGACCCGCGTCTGGATCGGCAGCAAAGGCTGCAAGGCTTTCCGGCCCTCCCTCGCCAAGCGGAGCGACGACGACGAGGCTGTTGGCGACCAGCGGCGCTGCATCACCGGAAAGCGCGCCGCGCTCCGCCAGCCACTCGATCCACCTGTCATCGGACGTGACCACCAGATCGGCTGGCGCGCCCTCCGCAACCTGTCGCGCCACTGCGGAACTCGATGCGAAAGACAGAACGGGGCGTTCATGGCCCAGCGCTTCCCAGCTATCCGCCGCAGCGTTCAACCCTTCCTGCATGCTCGCTGCTGCCAGAACCACCGGCCCCGTATCGTCTGCGGGCGCACAGGCCCACAGCAGGGCTGCGCCCATGCTCGCCAGAATGCCGGAAAAGAGAGGCCTGCCCCACATGACTTCTACCTTTAGAGCGGCGGGAATCCGCCGTCCACATCAGCTCTCGGCTGGTTTTGGTTCGCTGCGCTGGGCGCGGATCATGAATTCACTGGGCCGACGAACAGGGATCAGCAGCCCGCAGCGCACGCCTTCCGGATCGAAATCCAGCTCGACGGGATGACGCAGTTCATGGGCCACGATGCGCTCGATCAGGTCGGTGCCAAACCCGCGCGAGCGTTCCTGTTTCACAGGCGGGCCGTCACGTTCCAGCCACTCGACCCGCACAAGGTCTTCGGACACCAAACGCCAGTGCACGCTAACCTTGCCGCCCGGCTGGCTGAGCGCGCCGTACTTTGCTGCGTTGGTAGCCAGTTCGTGCACTGCAAGCCCCAGCGACAGCGCATCGTTCGGCGCGAGTTCGACTTCGGGGCCGATCAGTTCGACCGCATGATCGTCGTCGTTGGCATAGGGCAGCAGCTCTGCATCGATCACGGCCTTTACCGGCGTCGAACCCCAGTCCGACTGCGTGAGAAGGTCATGCGTGGCTGACAGCGCACGAATACGCCCGTCCAGTCCGGTGGCGAATTCATCTACATCCGTAGCGCGGCGACGGGTGAGCGCGATGATTGAAAGCACGTTTGCCAGCGTATTTTTCACGCGGTGATTCAATTCGCGCGTCAGCGAATTACGGATCGAGGCCTGTTCCTCGAACCATGCAAGGGCGCTTTCATCTTCCTGAGCCTGCTGTGTCAGCATTCGCAGGAGCAGCATCAGCAAGCTCGCCACGAGCAGCCCGAAAATCAGGGTCGCCATGGAGAGACCCGAGAGACCAGCCTCTTCCTTTGTGCTGACGGCAAGGCGCCAGGGGTTGTTGGCGATGGTCACCGTTTTCATCGTCAGGTCACGGTTTTCGAGATCGCCATCGAAAGTCGAGGCCAGCAAGGTATCCTCGTCGTTGTCACTCTCGTGATCGTAGAGCCGCACGCCGTAGGAACCGGCATCTTCCAGTTCCAGCGCGCTTTGCAGAAAGTCCTGCGCGTTAAACGGCGAATAGATATAGCCTTTCAGTGTCCGCCCGCCGGGCCCGGGCTTGAAAACAGGCATATATATGAGGAAGCCCGGCGCCACCCCGTCGCCTTCCTGTTGCAGCACGATGGCATCGGTGGCCGTGGGACGCGAGGTCCGCTCGGCCTCCACCATCGCGGCGCGCCGCTTGGGTTCCGAATACATATCATAGCCCAGCGCACGACGGTTACGCTCGGTATCGGGTTGCAGATATGTGACAGGAACACCGAATGGCTGGCCATTCAGCGGCGGATAAAACTGCGCCTCTACAGAGGCTTCCTCCGCGAGCAACGTTTCGAACGCCTCGATCTCCGAAGGGCGCACGACTTGGGCCCAGCCAATTCCCTCCGCCCCGCGATAGTCCGCGTCCAGCCGCAGTTCGGAAACGAAGCGCCGGAAATCGTCGGCCGGAACATCGTCCATTGTTGAAAGCAGCGCGGCGCCTGCACGCAAGTAGGCGCTGCTGGCATTGGCGCGGCGTTCCAGCGCCGAGGCAATGGCCGTGGCCCGCGCGTTGATTTGCGCGGTCTGCCGCTCGTGTTCGCCGCGTTCGATTGCGAAGATCGAAAGGATCGTGATCGCCGCGATCAGCAGGAAAATGCCGAGCGGCATGCCGCGCGGATAGCGCATCAGCCACCGCTTCGTCCTGCTTCTTCGACTTACCTGCTGCTGCAAAACGCGTCCTCGGCCCAAGGGGGAGTGCATGCCCCGACAATCGGTTCGGTGAAGCGCCCATCGCATGAATGCGATCGGCCCGCCACCAAGATTCCCATAATAGGGAACCGGATGCCCACCTTTTCGTTCCGCAATCACAACAATGGCAATTTCGCAGTGGCATTCGCATCACTCGGGGGCGAGGGTTCACGAAAGCGGGACACTGCATGACGACGGGAAATTTGGAACTCATGTCATCGTCACAAGACGAAGGTAAGGCTGCAAAGGACGTGAAGGATGGCGCCGGCAAGAAGCCGCACGATCCCGAATGGACCAACAGCCTGAAGAAACTCTACAACTCGGTAGTGGACGAGCCGCTGCCCGACTCTTTCAAGAGCCTGCTGTCGAAGCTGGACGAAGACGAGGGCAAATGAGCAAGGACAAACCGAAAAAAGAGCTGCCCAAGCGCAGCGCTGAAGACAAGCGCGCGTTCAAGCGCGAACTGACCGAGGTCGTGCCGCACCTTCGCGCATTCGCCCGCGGTCTTTGCGGCCGCCCCGACATGGCCGACGATCTGGTGCAGGAAGCCCTGCTGAAAGCATGGGCAGCGCAGGAGCGTTTCGAGCCGGGCACTTCCATGCGCGCATGGACCTTCGTGATCCTTCGTAACGCCTACCTCACCGACATGCGCCGCAACCGTTTCCGCGGCGAGTACGACGAGACGGTGGCCGAACGCATCCTGACAGCCCCTGCCGGGCAGGAAGAACCGCTGCACTTGTCGGACCTGCACCGCGCACTGCTGACCCTGCCGCCCGAACGTCGCGAGGCGCTGCTGCTGGTAGGCGCTGGTGGCTTCTCCTACGAGGAAGCGGCCAATATCTGCGGCTGCGCCGTCGGCACGATCAAGAGCCGCGTGGGCCGCGCCCGCGCTGCATTGTCGAGCATGATGGAAGACGGCGACATTCCGGAACGTGACCTCAGCGACCCCGCTGCGCATCGCGCAATTCTGGAAGAGCTGGACGAAGTGGCCGCAGGGCGCGGCGAAGCGGCTGCATCCAAGTAAACGCAGCTTGATCGCGCCCGCGCTTGGCGACATGCTGCAGGCAAACAGCCTGGGAAGGTCAGAACTACGCCAATGAGCGCCGAGGGGGAAAAGGCGGACAAGCCAAACGACAGCAACACGCCGGAAAGGCGGCCTCCCCGCCGCCGCGCGATGACATTTGCCGCACAGGAACTGCGGCTGATTTCTGCGCTCGTCGTGCTGATCGCGATCGGCCTGTTCCTTGCTCTTCCCTTCGTGCTGTCGATCGGGTCGGTGGTGTTCCTTCCGCTGGTCGCCGCCCTGATCCTGACGATCATTCTCTCCCCGCTGGCTGACAAGCTGGCGACGTGGCTGCCCAACTTCCTTGCATCGATCCTCGCGCTGCTGGTCTTCTTCGCGATCCTCGCGCTGGCTTTCACCGCCGTGCTTGCCCCTGCAGTCTCGCTCTATGACCAGGTGCCTGCGATGACGCGGCAAGTGGGCGTGCATTTCAGCGACCTGCAAATGGCATTCGCTTGGGTCGGCGAATTGAACGACCAGCTTGCCGAACTGACAGGCGCGGACGAAGGGCAGCAGGTGGTGCTGGCCGGACCTTCAATGCTGGAGCAGCTTGCCTTTGCAACGCCGACTGTCCTCCTGGAAACGCTGCTCACCTTCATGCTCGCCTTCTTCATGATCGAGGCGCGAATTCGCCTGCGTCGCCGCCTTCTTCTGGAACGCCAGCAGGTGGGTGCCAGTCTGAAAGCTGCACGCGCCATTCGCGAAGTGCAGGACCGTGTCGCCGCCTACATTCTGACCGTCGGCCTTATCAACACGGGCGTCGGCGTGGTGGTGGCGCTGGGGGCATGGGTGATGGGTCTGGAAGCGCCGATCATGTGGGGCGGACTTGCCGCGCTGCTCAATTTCATTCCCTACGTCGGGCCGCTGATCATGGTGGCGCTGCTGGGCCTGTTCGGGATCGGTTCGGCCGATGCCGTGCTCGTCGGCCTTATCCCCGCAGCGGCCTACCTTGGGCTGCACACGGTGGAGGCGAACGTCATCACGCCTGCCGTGCTGGGTGCGCGTTTCACCATGAACCCGGTGCTTATCCTGCTGGCTCTTTCCTATTTCGGCTGGATCTGGGGTGTCGCAGGCGCGCTGCTTTCAGTGCCCATTCTGCTAACGCTGACGGCACTGGTGGACCATCTGGGACGGCCCAACTTCATCGGCTTCATATTCGGAGAACCACTGTTCCAGACCAACGTGCTGGAACTGGGCGAAGACGACTAGAGCACCATCGCCAGATACAAAAAGGGCGCGCTCCCATTTCGGGAGCGCGCCCTTTTTACGTAAAGCGAGCCGCTATCAGGCGGGGTACTTCCAGGTGCTGCCGCGAGCGAGGTTGTCGGCAGCGAAGTCCCAGTTGAGGTGGCCGTCAACTACTGCCGAGAGATAGCTCGGGCGGGCGTTCTGGTGATCGAGGTAGTAGGCGTGCTCCCACAGGTCGATCACGAGGATCGGGTTGTAGTCGCTGTCGGCCAGCGTATCGGCGTCGTGGGTGTCGACGACTTCCAGCTTGCCGCCCTTTTCAGCCAGCCACACCCAGCCGCTGGCGAAGTGGCCTGCGCCCTTCGACTTCAGTTCGTCCTTCAGTTTGTCGAGCGAGCCGAAAGCTTCGTCGATCTTGTCGGCAAGGTCGCCCGAAGGGCCGCTGGTGGAGGGCGTCAGCGAGTGCCAGTAGAAGCCATGGTTCCAGACCTGTGCGGAATTGTTGAACAGGCCGGCATCGCTGCCACGCGAAGCGGCGACGATTTCTTCCAGCGACTTGTCGGCGTGAGCCGTGCCTTCGATCGCGGCATTGGTCTTGTCGACATAGGCCTGGTGGTGCTTGCCATGGTGATAGCTGAAGGTTTCGGCGGTGATCGCCGGGGCCAGAGCTTCGCTGTCATAGGGCAGCGGCATGAGGGAAAAAGCCATTCTAGGTCTCCTGTTGAAACAGTTGTCGTGTAACCAATGCGCGAGACGGCGTGTTGTTGCATATCCCGCACCGGAAATCCGCGCCTATCTGGCCCTGCGGTCCCCCCGTGACAAGGGGGACAAATGGCGGCATGGCACGGCAAAGGACGTTAATCGCCCGAGCGAAGGAATTTTATGGGACGCAAATATTTCGGCACCGACGGCATCCGCGGCCGCGCTAACGGAAAGACGCTGAATGCCGCCACCGCCATGAAAGTGGGCCAGGCCGCAGGCCGCCATTTCATGCGCGGCGATCACAAGCACCGCGTGGTTATCGGCAAGGACACCCGCCTGTCCGGCTACATGATGGAAAACGCGCTGGTGGCAGGCTTCACCAGCGTGGGCATGGACGTGATCATGACCGGCCCCCTGCCCACCCCGGCCGTCGCCATGCTGACGCGCGAAATGCGCGCAGACATGGGCGTGATGATATCTGCCAGCCACAACCCGTTTGCCGACAACGGCATCAAGCTGTTCGGCCCCGATGGTTTCAAACTTTCGGACGAGGACGAGGAAGCCATCGAAGCGGCGATGGAAGCGGAGCAGAAACTCGCCGAGGGTGATGCCATTGGCCGCGCCCGCCGGATCGAGGATGCGCGCGGACGCTATATTCACGCAGTGAAGCAATCGCTGCCCGAAGATTGCCGCCTCGATGGACTGAAGATCGTCGTCGATTGCGCGCACGGCGCTGCCTACAACGTGACGCCTACGGCGATCTGGGAACTGGGCGCCGAGGTTATTGCCATGGGCGTTGCGCCCAACGGCCTCAACATCAACGACGGTGTCGGCTCGACCTCGCTGAAAGCTATCCAGCAGCGCGTGGTCGAAGAAGGCGCGGACCTTGGCATTGCGCTGGACGGCGATGCCGACCGGCTGATCGTGATCGACGAGAAAGGCCAGAAGGTCGACGGCGACCAGATCATGGCGCTGATCGGTAGCCGCTGGGCGAAGGACGGTAGGCTGAAAGGCGGCGGCGTGGTGGCCACGGTCATGTCGAACCTTGGTCTCGAGCGCTTCCTTGCCGACAAAGGGCTGGAGCTGGTGCGCACAAAGGTTGGCGACCGCTACGTTCTGGGCGCGATGAAATCGGGCGGGTACAATGTGGGCGGCGAACAGTCGGGCCACATGATCCTGCTGGATCATGCCACCACCGGCGACGGCACTGTTGCCGCGTTGCAGGTGCTCGCCGCGCTGGTGCGCACGGGCAAGCCTGCCAGCGAACTTCTGCACCTGTTCGACCCCGTGCCGCAGATCCTCAAGAACGTCAGCTACGACGGCGGCGATCCTCTGGCGGTCCAGAGCGTGCAGGACGCTATCGCCTCTGCCAAGAGCGAGCTTGGAGACACCGGCCGCCTCGTCATCCGCAAGTCGGGCACCGAACCGCTGATCCGCGTCATGGCGGAAGGTGACGACGAGGCTCAGGTGGAGCGCGTTGTCGATTCCGTCTGCGACGCGGTGCGGGAGGCCATTTGAACCACCGTCCGCCTCGCATCCTGTCCATCGCCGGGTCCGATTCCTCGGGCGGCGCGGGGATTCAGGCGGACATCAAGACCATCACCATGCTGGGCGGCTATGCGATGACGGCGATCACCGCTGTCACCGCGCAGAACACCCGAGGCGTGCGCGGGGTGGAGGCGCTTTCGCCCGATTTCGTTGCCGCGCAGATGGACGCCTGCCTCGAAGACGTGGGCGTCGATGCGGTGAAGATCGGCATGCTGGGCAGCGCCGACATCGCCGAAGTGGTGGCGGATAGGCTGGAAGACCTCGGCAAGCCCATTGTCTTCGATCCCGTCATGGTCGCCACCAGCGGCAGCGTACTGGCGGACGAGGCGACCATCGAAGTGTTCGAATGGCTGATGGACCTCGCCACACTCACAACACCCAACGTCCCCGAACTCGAGGCACTGGGCGGCGCTGCCGGCATGGAAGCGCGCGGAGTGGCCTACCTAGCAAAGGGCGGCGATGCCGACGGACCGATGGTGGAAGACCGCCTCGTGCGCCCCGGCATGAATGACGTGGTATGGAGCGATGCGCGAATTGTCACCAAGCACACGCATGGCACGGGCTGCACCCTTTCCAGCGCCATCGCCACCAATCTTGGCCACGGGCTGGAACTGGAACAGGCCATCGCCGATGCCCGCCTTTTCGTGCGCGAGGCGCTGAAATCAGCGCCCGGCTTCGGCTTCGGCAATGGCCCGCTTGGGCATCAGGCGGCGCGCTAGGCGCAGTCGCTAGTCGTCACACTCCATGCCCGGCGCTGCGCCGTTCTGCAGGCAGTAGAAATCGCTGATCGCCTCCCATGCCTCTTCCGCAGTTTCGCACCAGGTGATGAGGTCGAGGTCCTTCTTCGAGATCGTGCCTTCCTCGGCAATCGCCTCGAAATTGATGACGCGGTTCCAGAAGTCCTTGCCGAACAGCAGGATCGGAATGGGCTTCATCTTGCCGGTCTGGATCAGGGTCAGCAGCTCGAACATTTCGTCGAACGTGCCGAATCCGCCGGGGAACACCGCCACGGCCCGCGCGCGGATCAGGAAGTGCATCTTCCTCAGCGCGAAGTAGTGGAAGTTCAGCGAGAGGTAAGGCGTCACGTAGGGGTTCGGTGCCTGCTCGTGCGGCAGGATGATGTTGAGGCCGATGCTTTCAGCACCGGCATCGCTGGCACCGCGATTGGCCGCTTCCATGATCGACGGCCCGCCGCCCGAGCAGACCACGAACTGGCGCTGCCCGTCCTCGACGATAGCCTTCTCGCTCACCATGCGGGACAGGCGATAGGCTTCTGCGTAGTACTTCGCCTTCTTGGCGAGATTGCGCACCACCAGCGCCTCATCCTCGGGCAGGTTTTCCGCGCCTTTCATCGCTTCCTCCACCGCTTCTGGCGGCGGGATGCGGGCAGAGCCATACATTACCAGCGTGGAACCGACGCGAGCTTCATCCAGCACCATGGTCGGCTTCAGCAATTCCAACTGGAAGCGGACCGGGCGCAGTTCCTCGCGCAGCAGGAAGTCCTGATCGCGGAAGGCAAGGCGGTATGCCGGATGGCGTGTCTGCGGAGTATCGTTACCGACGGAGTCGGCAAAGCCGGCTTCCATGTCCGCGTGATAGAACTTGTGGTCTTTCAGATCGTGATCGGGATTTTCAGGGGTGTCGGCCACGCCGCTCTCCTAATGGGAATATCGAGCAGATGGCCTAATGACTTGCCGTGACTATGGAAAGACTTGAAATCTAGGGCGCCAGCCACCAGCGAATGACCATCGCAATGGCACCAAGCAGACTTATGCTGGCGAGCCAGATCGCGCCCATCCATGCAAGCCGCTTCCACAATGGCGCTCCATCGCCTTCAACCCTAGTGGTATCCTTCATCGTCCACTTTCCCGCGGAAGACCCAGTAGGCCCATGCCGTGTAGGCGATAATCAGCGGCATCGTGATAGCAACGCCCACCAGCATGAATATCTGGCTGCGTTCCGGCGCGGCGGCATCCCAGATGGTGACTCCCGGCGGCACCACATTGGGCCAGATCGTCACACCCAGCCCCGCCATGCCGAAGAAGAACAGCAGCAGCGCCAGCCAGAATGGCTTGGAATTGCGTTCCTTCGTCACCGCTCGAAGCAGCGAGATAGCCACGATGGCCGTCAGAATCGGCACGGGCGCAGCGAAATATATCTCCGGCGCGGTCAGCCAGCGCGCCGCGTATTCGGCGTTCAGCAGCACGTTGTAGATGCTGACGGCGCCCATCAGCACCAGCGTCGCCACGGCAGAGCGTAGCGCCAGCTTGCGAGCATGGGCCTGCGCATCGCCGTCCAGCTTCCAGATCAGCCACGTCGCGCCAAGCAGGGCATAGCCCGCCACGGTGCCGAGGCCGGTTAGCAACGTGTATGGCGTCAGCCAGTCGAACCAGCTGCCGGCATAGGCGCGGTCCACCACTTCGATACCCTGCAGCAGCGCGCCAAGGGTCATGCCCTGAGCCATCGCCGCGACCACCGAGCCGCCGGTGAAAGCAAAATCCCACAGGCGGCGGTGGCCTGGATCACGCCAGCGGTATTCGAAAGCCACGCCGCGAAAGACGAGGCCCAGCAGCATGGCAATTATGAGCGGATATGTAGCGGGCAGGATTACCGCGTAGGCCAGCGGGAAGGCAGCGAACAGGCCGCCGCCGCCAAGCACCAGCCAGGTCTCGTTGCCGTCCCAGACAGGCGCGATGGAGTTCATCGCCCGGTCCCTTTCCCGTCCCGGATCGAAGCTGGGAAAGAGGATGCCGATGCCAAGGTCGAACCCGTCCATCACCACGTAGGCGAAGACCGCGAAGGCAATGATGAAGGCCCAGATAGTCGTCAGGTCGATACTCATGGCCTTTCCTCCGGCTCGCGCTTCGTACCCGAAAGGTCGCGGGTGGTGGCATCGGTCGGGTCCTGCGTCGGCCCGGGAGTGATGCCTGCGGTACGGATCGGTCCCTTGTCACCGCGCTTCGCGCCGAGCTCGCCTGTATGGGGAGGCTTGTGCATCAGGTGCAGGATGTACCAGACACCCGCGCCGAATACGGTGAAGTAGACGAGGATGAACGCCAGCAGCGATGCACCCACGGCAGGGGCGTCCAGCGGGCTGGCCGCGTCCGCCGTTCGCAGCAAACCATAGACGACGAAGGGTTGGCGGCCGACTTCGGTGGTGATCCAGCCGCACAATACGGCAAGGAAGCCGGATGGCCCCATCACCAGCGCGGCGCGGTGCAGCCATGTCCAGTCGTAAAGCTTGCCGCGCCAGCGGGCGAACAGGCTCCACAGGCCCACAGCCATCATGCACATTCCAATGGCGATCATGATGCGGAAGGCCCAGAACACCATGAAGACAGGCGGCTGGTCCTCGTCCGGCACGGTGTCCAGCCCGTCGATGGGCGCATCCCATTCATGCTTCAGGATCAGGCTGGAAAGCTTTGGAATACCGACGGCATAGTCCAGCCGCTGCTCCTCGTCGTTCGGAACGCCGAACAGGTAGAGAGGAGCGCCATCGGGGTGGCTTTCGTAATGGCCTTCCATGGCCATGACCTTCACCGGCTGATGCTCCAGCGTGTTGAGGCCGTGCATGTCGCCCGCCACGATCTGGATCGGCGCGACGATAGCGGCCATCCACATCGCCATGGAGAACATCTTGCGCGCATGCAGATTGGCGCGGTCCTTAAGCAGGTGCCACGCGCCCACGCCGCCGACAACGAAGGCCGTGGTGAGATAGGCCGCAAGCACCGTGTGGACGAGGCGGTAAGGGAAGCTGGGATTGAAGATGATCGCGATCCAGCTGTCGCCCGGCATGAACTGGCCGTTTGCCGCCATTTCATAACCAACCGGCGTCTGCATCCAGCTGTTCACCGAGAGAATCCAGAAGGCCGAGACAAACGTGCCCAGTGCCACCATCAGGGTAGCGGCGAAGTGCAGCTTGCGGCCCACCTTATTCATGCCGAACAGCATAACGCCAAGGAAGCCTGCCTCCAGGAAGAAGGCGGTCAGTACCTCGTAGGCCATCAACGGCCCGATTACCGGCCCCGCCACGTCGGAGAAGACGGACCAGTTGGTGCCGAACTGGTAGCTCATCACGATGCCGGAGACGACGCCCATGGCGAAGGTGATGGCGAAGATCTTCACCCAGTACTTGAACAGGTCGAGATAGATCGCCTTGCCGGTTTTCAGCCACAGCCCTTCCAGCACCGCCAGGTAACTGGCGAGGCCGATGGTGAAGGCGGGAAAGAAGAAGTGGAAGCTTACCGTGAAAGCAAACTGGATCCGGGCGAGCAGCAGAGCGTCTAGGCCGTCGAACATGGAGCGCCTTTACAGCTTCAGGCCGCAATCCCCAAGTGCAGCCTTTGCAACAGGTTAGAAAAGGAACCGGGGCGCACCAAGGGGGAAAGGGGGGAAACGGCGCGCCCCGGAAACAGGTAATCAGTCGACCAGCGTTGTGCGCAGGTAAGGCTTGATGGTCTTGAAGCCCTGCGGGAATTTCTTCGCCGCTTCTTCATCCGTGCAGCTGGGCGGGATGATGACTTCGCCGCCCGGCTGCCAGTTGGCGGGAGTAACCACGCCCTTGCGGTCGGCAAGTTGCAGGCTATCGATCACGCGCAGGATTTCATCGAAGTTGCGACCTACACTCATCGGGTAGGTCATGATGAGGCGGATGTTCTTCTTCGGGTCGATGATGAAGACCGAACGCACGGCGGCAGTCTCGCTCTGGCCCGGGTGGATCATGTCGTAGAGTTGCGCGATCTTCATGTCCGCATCGTCAACGATGGGGAATTGCAGATCGACGCCCTGCGTCTCGTTCACGTCGGCGATCCAGGCGCGGTGTTCGTCGGCGGTATCGGTGGAGAGGCCCAGTGGCTTCACGTTGCGCTTGGCGAACTCGTCGGCCAGCTTCGCGGTCGCGCCCATTTCGGTGGTGCAGACCGGGGTGAAGTCGGCCGGGTGGCTGAAGAAGAACACCCAGCTGTCGCCGGCCCAGTCGTGCAGGCTGATCTCGCCGACTGTGCTGTCGGTTGTGAAGTCGGGCGCGGTATCGCCGATATGCAGGCTCATTTCGTGTCTCCTTTGTTGCGGGAGCCGGACTAGCCTATTCGCGCCACATTGGCGAACTCAAATTCTCGGTTTATGTAATCGATATTCTGAATATCTGCATAAAACGGGGAACCTGGGGCTGAAGAGCTCGTTTTTGCCGCACTTCATTTTCACATAATCGTAATGTTAAACCGTTTGCGCCCTGCGCCAGCGGTAAAAGGTCTTTTCCGACACCCCGACTTCGCGGCAGCTCTCGCATACGCCCTGCCCTTCGGCGATCAGCACCTCGATGCGGCGGCACTTCGAATCCTTGTCAGGAATGGTGGCCATCAGATCATTCCCCGTGCCCAGTCGTCAGGTTCCCTGAAGGTATCCCCGTTGTCGCGCAGGGATTCCTCGAACGCGCGGGACTGCGAGAGATAGACCTTGCCGGTCAGCTCATCGAGGAAATGGGTGCGCTGAAGGCGGTCCATCACCGGGCCTTTCACTTCGGACAGGTGCAGCTTGATGCCAGCGTCCTGCAGGCGGTGGTTGATCGCTTCCAGGCTTTCAAGGCCCGATGCGTCGATTTCGTTCACCGCGCTTGCCATCAGGATGACGTGTCGCACCTTGGGCCGGTCGGCCACTTGCTCCAGCACGTATTCCTCCAGCCAGCGGGCGTTGAGGAAAGTCAGCGCCTCGTCGATGCGGATGGAGAGAACGTGGTCGACGGTGAAGACCTTGTGCCGCTCGATATTGCGGAAGTGCTCGGTTTCCGGAACGCGGCCCACGATGGCCGCATGCGGGCGACTGGCGCGCCAGAGGTAAAGCAGCAGGCCGACGGAGACACCGGCAATCACACCCATCTCAACACCCGCGACAAGCGTGATGCCGATAGTGGCCATGTGGGCAGAGAAATCCGCCTTGGAATAGGTCCAGAGCTGCTTCGGCGTCTTCAGATCGACCAGGCTCAGGACGGCAGTGATGATCGTCGCTGCCAGGACGGCGATCGGCAGATTGAACAGCAGCGGCGTGAGGAACAGCGAGGCAAGCGCGATGCCCACGGCGGTGAAGGCACCGGCGGCAGGGGTCTGCGCGCCTGCGTCGAAATTCACCACCGAGCGGGCAAAGCCGCCCGTTACCGGATAGCCACCGGAAAATGCGCTGGCGATGTTGGAAGCACCAAGTCCGATAAGTTCCTGGTCCGGCGAAATGCGCTGCCGGCGCTTCGCAGCCAGAGTCTGCGCGACCGAGACACTTTCGACAAAACCGATAATGGAGATCAGCAGCGCGGGCACGATCAACTGCTGGATGAGCGAGACATCGGTGGAGGGAAGCCCGAATGGCGGCAGGCCGGAGGGGATCTCGCCAGTGATGTTCACGCCCTCGCCCGCCAGATCGAATGCCATCACTGCAAGGATGCTGACAGCAACGGCTGCGACCGGTCCTGCCTTGGCGGCAATATCCGCACCGCGCGCAGGCATTCCCATCTTCACCAGAAGCGGCTTCAGTCCCTTGCGCACCCAGAAAAGGAACACGACGGCGGGCACGCCTACTGCCAGCGTCCACGGATTAACGTCGCCGAGGCTTGAAAACAGCGAGCCGAGCATGTCCGGCCAGGTATCGCCCCCGCCCCGCACGCCGAGGATATGGCGCAGCTGGCTGGTGGCGATCAGGATGCCGCTGGCGGTAATGAACCCGCTGATGACGGGGTGCGACAGCAGGTTCGCGAGGAACCCCATGCGTAGCACGCCCAGCACAAACAGCATCACGCCCGAGAGCGCGGCCAGCGTAATCGCGGCCTCCAGATATTCCGCCGTTCCCTGCGCCGCCACGGCGCCCACCGCGCTTGCCGTCATCAGCGAGACTACGGCGACCGGCCCCACCGCCAGCGTTCGGCTGGTGCCGAACACGGCATAGGCCACAAGCGGCAGGATGGAGGCGTAGAGACCCACCACCGGCGGCAGGCCCGCAAGCAGCGCATAGGCGAGGCTTTGCGGGATCAGCATGATGGTGACGATGATCGCCGCCACCATGTCGCTGCTCAGCGCGTCACCGTTGTAGGTGCGGCCCCAGTCGAGGATCGGGAAATAGCGTTTGAGCATTGCGGTCTATCAGGCTCCGCCGATGGGCTTGGCCATCCACTCGCGGCCCTTCAGCATGGCGTGCCAGTAGATGCCGGGAAGCACTTCAGCTTTCAGCGTCCACGCCGCGCGAGTCGGCTTCGTGCCGTCCATCACCCAGGTCGGGAAGGTCGGCAGCAGCTTGCCGCCATAGCCGAACTCGGCGAGCACGATCTTGCCCTTCTCCACCGTCAGCGGGCAACTGCCGTAGCCATCGTAATTGCCATTGAGCGGCTTGCCTTCAAGTTGCGCCAGCGCATTGACGGCGGCAACCGGCGCCTGCTTGCGCGCGGCGGCCATGGTCTTGGCGTTGGGCGTGCTGCCACAGTCGCCCAGCGCGAAGACATTGGGATAGCGAACGTGCTGGAGCGTGTGCTGGTCCACCTCGGCATAACCCGCCTCGTTCGCCAGCACGCTGGCGGCGACAACGGGATTACCCTTTTGCGGCGGGCAGACATGGATCATGTCGAAATCGCGCTCGATCTCTCCGTTCTCGGTAGAGAAATATGCCTTCTTCGCCGCGCCATCGACGCGCGTGAGTGTCGAGCCGAAGTTCAGCTTTGCACCATAACGTTCAACGTAGCTCATCAGCGCAGGCACGTAATCCGGCACACCGAACAGCACACCGCCGTTGTTGTGGAACTCCACCTCGATATCGCCGAGAACGCCGCGCTTCTCCCATTCGGAGCAGGAGAGGTACATCGCCTTTTGCGGAGCGCCTGCGCACTTGATCGGCATGGCCGGCTGCGTGAACAGCGCGCGGCCCTTCTTCGTCTTCTGCACCAGTTCCCAGGTGTAGGGCGCGAGGTCGTATCGGTAGTTGGAAGTGACGCCGTTACGCCCAAGCGTTTCCTCCAGCCCTTCGATCTCTTCCCAGGCGAGGCGGTTGCCCATGGCGACCACCAGCACGTCGTAAGTCACGCGGCCACCGTCTTCGTATTCGACCGTCTTGTTCTCAGGATCGAAGCCGGTCACTTCGGCTTTTAGCCAGGTTACGCCTTTGGGCATGACGGAGGCTTCGGGCCGAACCGTCGTGTCCTTCTCGAACACGCCGCCGCCGACCATGGTCCAGCCGGGCTGGTAGTAATGCTCGTCACTCGGCTCGATAATGGCGATGTCGAGGCCGGGATGACGGTTCAGCATCGAGGCAGCCGTAGCGATGCCTGCCGATCCGCCCCCAGCGATAACGACGGTGTGATGGCTCTTGTGGGCGGTCATGGTGATCCTCTCGGGAGACTTCGTATTGTTGCGGGTCAGCCGGTTACGGCTTCGTGCAGCTTGGTGCAGCGGTTACCCGTGCGGCAGTAGGCGAAAACCGGCGCGGGCAGTTCGGCCAGCGCGCGGGCGAATTCGTCCTTCTGCAATTCCACCGGCCGATCGGCATCCACGGGAATGTGGCGTGCAGGCATGCCCAGCTTTTCGGCAGCCGCAGCGATGTCTGCGAAGTCCGGCTGACCGGGCTCCTCGTCATCGGGGCGGTTGCAGATGATGGCCTTGAAACCGGCCTTGGCCAGCTGCTCAACTTCTTCGGGCTTAACCTGTCCGGAAACGGTCAGCGTGTCAGAGAGCTTGGTCGATTCCATCAGGCTTTTCCTTCGGTGAAACGGTGAACGAGCATGCCTGCCAGCATCGCTACGACGAAGATCACCGCGCCCAACGGCTCGATCGCCAGCGCGGCGAAACCGGGGCCGGGACACAGGCCCGCGATGCCCCAGCCGACGCCGAACAGCACCGCGCCGCCGATCAGGCTGGGCGTGAGTTCACTGCGGGTCGGAATGTGGAAGTTATCCTCGAAGATCGGCTGCTGCATGCCGGGCACGATGCGCCAGGCAATCGCCATCACGATCAGGGCCGCGCCCATCACGAAGGCCAAAGTCGGGTCCCAATCGCCGAACAGGTCGAGGAAACCGCGCACGCGGGCGGGATCGGTCATGCCGCCGATTGTGAGGCCGGCACCGAACAGCAGGCCGGCGATAAGGGAAGAAAGTGTCTTCACGGCTCAGTCCTTGCTGCAGGTGTTGATGCCGAGAGGCAGGTAAGCCGGGCAGAACTTCACCAGGCTGGTGAGGATGAACACCGCTGCCACCACGTAGGCGACGATTGCCCAGGTGCCCGTGATCGAGCCGGTCGCTGCGAGCGCGATCAGGATGACAGCCACGATAATGCGCAGCGTGCGGTCGAGCGTTCCCATGTTCTTGGTCATTGCAATACCTCCAGTCCAAAGGCGTTCATCACCGCGATGGTGACGATACCGGCAATCATGAAAGTGATGGTGGCAACGATGGAGCGACCCGACAGGCGGCTAATGCCGCACACGCCGTGGCCACTGGTGCAGCCGCTGCCCAGCCTCGTGCCGAAGCCGACCAGCAGGCCAGCAATGATGAGAGGAACGGGACCGGCAAAACTCGGGTCCAGCCCGCCCTTCATCGCCGCAACGATCAGCGCGCCCAGCGGCAAGCCGATCACGAAGGCCCAAGCGCCGATCCGGTCCATGCCGCTGCCGCCAAGGCCGGCGGCCTTTGCAGCGATACCGGATACGCCGGCGATGCGGCCCAGGGTGAGGAGCATGACGGCCGCAGCCAGGCCGATCAGCGCGCCGCCGATCAGCCCGTCCACGGGCGCTGCGTCAGGGAAGCCGGGAATCGTCATACCGCGTTCACCGGAATCTTGATGTAGGAGACGCCGTTATCCTCCGGCTCGGGCAGGCGCCCGCCGCGGATGTTCACCTGCACCGAAGGCATGATGAGGTTGGGCATATCCAGCGTCTTGTCACGGCTGGTGCGCATCTCGACGAACTCTTCTTCGGTCACGCCGTCCTTCACATGGACGTTTTCCTTGCGCTGCTGGCCGACCGTGGTCTCCCACGCATATTCGTCACGGCCAGGCGCCTTGTAATCGTGGCATAGGAACAGGCGTGTATCGTCGGGCAGCGAAAGCAGGCGACGGATCGACTGAAACAGCTGGCGGGCATCGCCACCGGGGAAGTCCGCACGCGCGGTGCCGAAGTCCGGCATGAAGATCGTGTCACCCACGAAGGCCGCATCACCGATGATAAAAGCCATGTCGGCAGGCGTGTGACCCGGCACATGGAGGGCAATGCCTTCCAGTTCACCCACCTTGAAGGTCTCGCCGTCGGCGAACAGGTGATCGAACTGCGAACCGTCGCGTTCGAAATCGGTGCCGGCGTTGAACAGCTTGCCGAACACTTCCTGCACGCGGATGATGTCCTTGCCGATGGCGAGCTTCCCGCCCAGCTTTTCCTGCAGATAGGGGGCTGCGGAAATGTGGTCGGCGTGGGCGTGGGTCTCGATCAGCCACGTCACTTTCAGATTATTCTTTTCGACGTATTCGATAATCAGGTCCGCCGAACCGAACGAGGTGCGGCCCGAATTGGGCGCATAGTCCAGCACCGAGTCGATGATCGCCGCCTCGTTGGTGGCAGGATCATGCACGACATAGCTGATGGTATAGGTGGCTTCGTCGAAGAATCCGGCGATGGAAGGCCGCCTGGTTTCATCGTCGCGGGCGCGCTGAACCTGCGCGCTGGCATTGGCGAGGGCTTGGTCGGTACTCATTTTCACAATCCTCTAATCAATTTCGTAAATTGATAATATGTATTGCCTCGATTCGCGTCAAGTGGTAGGTCACTTGCATGCAATCTGAAAATGACACCTCGGTTCCCATGCCTCCCCGTATCGGTGACAAGGCCCCGGCTTTCTCCGCCCGCGCGACCACGGGCCATGTGAAACTCGCCGATTTTCGAGGGCAATGGCTTGTGCTGTTCTCGCATCCGGCGGACTTCACCCCCGTATGCACGTCGGAATTCGTGGCGCTTGCCCGCCAGTCAGTCGAATTCGCCAAGCGCGATTGCGCGCTGATGGCGCTATCGATCGACACGCTGTTCTCGCATTTCGCCTGGCTTCGTCTGATTCGCGACCGGTTCGATGTGGAAGTGCGCTTTCCCGTGATCGAGGACCCGACGATGGTGATCGCATCCGCCTATGGCATGACGCTGCCGGGCGATGCCGATAACTGGGGCGTGCGCAGCACCTATTTCATCGACCCCGAAGGCGTGATCCGCGCGATCACCTGCTATCCGCCTAACGTAGGCCGCTCGATCCCGGAAATGCTGCGCATCCTCGATGCGCTACAGGCGGCAGACAGCACCTCTGCCCTCACCCCCGCCGACTGGAAGAGGGGTGACGCTCTGCTCAGCCCGTCGGGTGAAGCGCTGGACGATGTGTTCGCCGCGAAGAACCCGGGTGACTGGTTCTGGCAGGAGCGCGGAAAATGACCGACGATCAACTGCTTGATGCACTGAAAGCCATCGCCCACCCGCTGCGCCTGCGCATTCTGCACACGCTGGCAAAAGGCGAGACCAACGTTGGCGAGATCGAGGAAGCGACCGAAATCGGCCAGCCAACGCTTTCCCAGCAGCTGGCGATCCTGCGCAAGGCGGGCCTTGTCGAAACGCGGCGGCAGGCGAAGCTGGTCTATTACTCGCTGGATGCAGAGGCGATGGCGAAAGTCAGCCGCGCGCTGACCGACCTTACTCCTGCCGGTGCCTTGCCTGAACTGGAGGAAGGCGCACGCCGCCCTGCCCCCGGCGTCGCCAATTTTGCGCGCCTCAGCATCTGAAAATCCCACGTCTGTCCTGCTTTTCCTGCACGCACGTCCTTCACTAAGGCGACGCATTTTGCCAAGGAGGCTCCATACCTGACGCACCCGCCACATCAGGCAGGGTTCGAGAAAATGGATTGGATGCCGAATGATCCGTACTGACTGGACGCGCGAGGAGATTGCCGAGCTCTTCGACCTGCCCTTTACCGAGCTGCTGTTCCGCGCCGCCTCGGTCCACCGCGAGCATCACCGTGCGGACGAGGTGCAGCTGTGCACGCTGCTCTCGATCAAGACCGGCGGTTGCCCGGAGGATTGCGGCTATTGCTCGCAGAGCGCCCATGCCGACAGCGGCGTTGAAGCGACCAAGTTGATGGACGTGCGCCAGGTGCTGCAAACCGCGGCGCAGGCGAAAGACGCAGGCAGCCAGCGCTTCTGCATGGGCGCTGCATGGCGCAACCCCAAAGAGCGCGACATGCCAAAGATCGTCGAGATCGTGAAAGGCGTGCGCGAGATGGGCATGGAGACCTGCATGACGCTGGGCATGCTCTCGCCAAACCAGGCGGAGCAGCTCAAGGAAGCGGGCCTCGACTATTACAATCACAACGTCGACACCGGGCCGGAGTATTACGAACGCGTGATCACCACCCGCAATTACGAGGACCGGCTGACCACGCTGGAAAACGTGCGCCAAGCGGGCATCAACGTGTGCAGCGGCGGGATCGTTGGCATGGGTGAGACGCGCGCGGACCGGGTGGGCTTCGTCCACACGCTGGCCACGCTGGAGCGTCATCCCGAAAGCGTGCCGGTCAACGCGCTGGTGCCGGTAAAGGGCACGCCGCTGGGCGACATGCTGGCAGACACCCCGCTCGCCAAGATCGACGATATCGAGTTCGTGCGTACGGTGGCGGTCGCGCGCATCGCCATGCCGATGAGCATGGTGCGCCTGTCGGCAGGCCGCGAATCCATGAGCGATGCGACGCAGGCGCTATGCTTCATGGCGGGTGCCAATTCGATCTTCACCGGTGACAAGCTGCTGACCGCGCCGAATGCAGGCGACGACAGCGATGCGGCCTTGTTCCAGCGCCTCGGCCTGAAGCCGATGGAAGGCGAGGAACCCATGCGCGCCGTGGGCGGCTGCTCCGGCGGCTGCGCGACCAAAGAGGCGCAGGCCGAACTGACCTGATCGCGTAGCGACCATGCTCGACCAATTCCGCCAATCGCTCGACCTGATCGCGTCGAAGCATCGCACGCGCGTGTTGCGCGCTGTAGAGATGCGTGCAGATGGGCGGCTGGTGCGCGACGGGCGCGAGCTGCTCGATTTTTCGAGCAACGACTATCTCGGTCTTTCGCAGCATCCGCTGTTGGTGGAGCGCTCTGCCCAATACGTCCGCCGTTTCGGCGCAGGCGCAGCAGCCTCTCGCCTGATTACCGGTACGAGCGCGCAGCACCTTGAAGCCGAGGAGAAAATCGCTTCGTTCAAAGGAAGCGAGGCAGCGCTGCTGTTCGCCAGCGGCTGGCAGGCAAACGCGGCACTGATCCCTGCGCTCGCCAAGGCTGCTAAAGGCACCGTGATCTTTGCCGATACCCTCGTGCACAACTCGATCCACGCCGGGCTGCGCGCGTCGGCGGCGGAGGTGCATTTCTACGATCACAACGATTACGACCATCTGGACCGTCTGCTGACTGCTCATGGAGAGAAGGCCCCGGCCCGCATCGCAATCACCGAAAGCGTGTTCAGCATGGATGGCGACCGGGCAGACCTGCCACGCCTTAACGCGCTGTGCGGCAAGCATGACGCGGTGCTCTACGTCGACGAGGCTCACGCTACAGGCGTACTCGGCCCGCGCGGTGCGGGCCTGACAGCGCAGCATCCCGGCGCGCAGATCGTAATGGGCACTTTCAGCAAGGCTATGGGCGGCTTCGGTGCCTATGTCGCCTGCCCGCAGATTGTCCGCGATTATCTTGTGAACATGTGCGCAGGTCTGATCTTCAGCACCGCGCCGCCACCTGCCGTTCTGGGCGCGATGGACGCGGCGCTCGATGTGGTGCCGGATCTGGACGCCGAGCGCGCTCATCTCGCAATGCTGGGTGATCGGTTGCGCGCCGGATTGCAGCGCCTCGGTTACGACACGCTGGATTCCAGCACGCAGGTTATTCCGCTGGTTGTCGGGCCGGAATCCGATGCGCTGGCGCTGGGCGAATACCTTGTCGAGAACGGCATAGCCGCCTTGCCCATCCGCCCGCCTACCGTGCCAAAGGGGACCAGCCGGATCCGTTTTGCCCTGCGCTCCACCCTGAGCGAAGCAGACATCGATCAGGTTCTCTCGGCCATCAAAACATGGAAGGGATCATGAAAGGTTTCATCGTCACAGGGACCGATACCGACGTCGGCAAAACCGTTTTCGCGGCCGGTCTCTCGCAGGCGCTGAAGGCGGCCTACTGGAAGCCCGCGCAGGCCGGGTTGGAGGAGGAGACCGATAGCGAGAAAGTCGCCCGCCTTGCACCTGACGCGGAGGTTTTGCCCGAGGCCTATCGCCTCCATACGCCCTGCTCCCCGCACGAGGCCGCTCGGATCGACGGTGTGGAAATTGTCGACAGCAAACTCGCCCTGCCGCAAACCGACCGCGCGTTGGTGGTGGAAGGCGCAGGCGGAGTGCTCGTGCCCTACCGGGAGGACCTGCTGGCGGCAGATCTGTTCGCTCGCTGGAACCTGCCGGCCATCGTCGTCGCGCGCACCACGCTCGGCACGATCAGCCACACGCTGCTCTCGATCGAGGCTCTGCGTGCGCGCGGCATCGCCGTGGCGGGCGTTGCCTTCAGCGGCGACGCGGAGCCCGTGGCGGAGGGCGCAATCACGCGCATCGGCAAGGTAGAGCACCTTGGCCGCCTGCCTTTCGTCGACCCGCTCAATGCCGAAACGCTGGCGGCAGCTTTTGCCAAAACTATCCGCATGGACCTGCTCGCATGAAGAAATCTCCCGTTTGGCATCCTTTCCACCAGCACGGCCTGAAAGAGGACATCCCCCTAGTCACGCACGGCGAAGGCGCACTGCTGCATACAGCCGACGGTCGCCGCGTTATCGACGGAATTTCCAGCTGGTGGGTGACGACCCACGGGCACAACCACCCGCGCATCATGCAGGCCATTCGCGAGCAGACGGAGAAGCTGGACCAGCTGATCTTCGCAGGTTGGACGCACGAACCCGCCGAAACACTGGCGCGCGGACTGGTGGACATGATGCCGGATGGGCTGGACTACGTCTTCTACTCCGACAGCGGCTCCACATCTGTCGAAGTCGCGCTGAAAATGGCGCTCGGCTACTGGCACAACCGCGACGAACCGCGCCATCGCATCCTCGTACTGGAACACAGTTATCATGGCGACACCATCGGCGCGATGAGCGTGGGCGAGCGCGGCGTATTCAACCGCGCCTACGAAGCGCTGCTGTTCGACGTAGGCACGATCCCCTTCCCCGGCACCGATCCGCAACCCACCTACGATGCGCTGGAAGCGGCTTGCGTATCAGGCGACGTTGCCGCGTTCATAGTCGAACCGCTGCTGCTGGGCGCAGGCGGGATGCTCGTCTATCCGCCGCAGGTGCTGGCCGAAATGCGCGCTATCTGCGCTCGCCATGGCGTGCTGTTCATTGCCGACGAAGTGATGACCGGTTGGGGCCGCACGGGAACGCTGCTGGCCTGCGAGCAAGCAGGCGTTACGCCCGATATCCTGTGCCTTGCCAAAGGGCTGACAGGTGGCTGTGTGCCACTAGCCGTTACCATGGCCACTTCACCGATTTACGACGCACATTACTCGACCGACCGTTCGAAGATGTTCTTTCACTCCTCCAGCTTCACCGCCAATCCAATCGCCTGCGCCGCTGCCGTGGCGAACCTCGCGATATGGCGGGAGGAACCGGTGCTGGAGCGGATCGCGACGCTTTCGGAAAGGCTCGGCAAGGTGCTGGAAAGCCTTGCGAAGCGACCCGAGGTCATCAGTCCACGCCAGTGCGGCACGATGATCGCCTTCGACGTCGATGTGGGCGAGGACGCTGGCTATCTCGCCGCCATCGGCCCCAGGCTGCGCGAACACTTTTTCGCCAACGACGTGCTGATCCGCCCGCTGGGCAACACGGTCTACACCATGCCGCCCTATTGCATCTCACAGGACGATATCGACCGCGTGGCGAGCGTGATGGTGACTGGCCTGGACGCCATCGCCCGCGGCTAGTCCTTCAACCATAGTTCGTGGCTGTCGATGCGGATCTGCGTGATCGCGCGCTGCGCCTCTGCGCGGGCTTCGACTTCCAGGCTGAAAGCCTCGTGCGTCATGCGTTCGGCATAAAGCAGGTCGGCAAGGTCGATCTCGCCTAGCTCGTGGCCCCGTCGCACGCGCGTCAACACATCCATTTGCGCTTGCAAGGCTTCACGCGCCCGCCGCCATGCCGCGATGCGAAACTGTGCTTGTGCGAGATCGGCGGCCGCCGTTTCCTGCACGGCGAACCGCGCCATCTGCGCTTCGGCAAGCGAGGCGCTGGCTTCGGCAGCGGCCTGATCGGCCATCGCACCGCGTCTGCTGCCGCCAAAGGGCATGGAGAAAACGAGACCGGCCCCCGTCTCCGCGCCGCCACGTTCCGAGAACACGCGCACACCGATTGAAGGATCGGCCACGCGGTCCAGCCGCAGGCGCGCCGCAGATGCCTCCACCGCGCGCGATTGCGCTTCGGCGGCGGCGATCTCGTGGCTGTTGCTGACGACGAGGCCTGAATAGCGCTCGAGTTCACCATCCACCACTTCGGGCACGGGGATAGCGGGCGCTTCCACCGGCAGCGCGAGAGCAGGGAAATGCGTTGCCAGCCTTGTCCGGGCAAGGTCCGCCTCACCCTGCGACTGCGCGGCGCGCACGCGAGCCGTGCCCAGCGCGGCCTCGGCCTGATCGGCTTCCAGCGGCGCGGCATCGCCCAGTTCCACGCGCCGCTGCACGGCATGAAGCGCGCGTTCGAGGTTTGTGACTGCCTGCAGGTCGACGCTGACTGCGGCAGAAGCACCAAGCCAGTCCCACCAGTGCTGCGCCAGCACCAGTGCCGCCTGGTGGCGCGTGTCCTCGGCCATGTTCTCCGCCGCGTCGACGAGGTGGACACCGATCTCCCGGTCCAGCCGCGCCTTTCCGGGCAGGCGGATGCCGCGCATCAGTTCGGCGTCAAATTCATCGAAGTCGCCTTCGAAGTCGATACTGCGGCGGGTGTAGCTGCCGGTGACGATGAAATCGTGAGGGCTTGCGGCACGCGCCTCCGCAGATGATCGCGCAGCACTTACCCGCTGGCGAGCTGCCTCTACTGCCGGATAGGCGTCCAGCGCAGCGCCAACTTGCGCTTCATCAGGAAGGCCGGCTTCGGCGCTCAGCGGCGCAGCCAGTGCCAGCAAAGGCAGCAGAGTGATGGAAAGCCTCATGAGGCGCCTCCTTCAGCGAGATCGCTTTCGTCCCATTCTTCCTCCGCATGCTCGCCCGCGCTTTCTCCGAACCGCTCGTAAAGGATTGGCAACAGCACCAGTGTCAGCAGCGTGGCGGAAACGAGACCGCCGACGACGACAATGGCGAGTGGCTTCTGGATTTCCGACCCCGGCCCGCTCGCGAACAGCAGCGGCACAAGACCGAAGGCGGCAATGGAGGCTGTCATCAGGACGGGCCGCAAACGGCGCTCGGCGCCGATCCGCACGGCTTCGGCCAACGGAACGCCCTCGCTTCGAAGCTGGCGGAAGTAGGAGACCATCACCAGGCCGTTCAGCACCGCGATGCCGAACAGCGCGATGAAACCTACCGATGCGGGGACGGAGAGATACTCGCCCGAAACCGCCAGCGCGACCATGCCGCCCACCATGGCGAAGGGAATGTTGAGCAGGATCAGCACCGATGCGCGCAGCGAGCCGAGCGTGAAGTAGAGGATCGCGAAGATCATCAGCACCGAGACAGGCAGCACGATGCCGAGCCGCGCGCTGGCGCGCTGCTGGTTCTCGAACTGGCCACCCCATTCGAGGCGATAGCCAGCCGGAAGTCCGACATTGGCGGCAATATCGGCGCGCGCTTCCTCGACGTAGCCGACGAGGTCGCGGCCCGTGACGAAAGCTTGCACCAGAGCAAAGCGCGAGCCGTTTTCATGCTCCAGCTTCACCGGACCTTCGACGAGATCGAAATCGGCAACGTCACTGGCGCGCACGAACTGACCGGAGGGAGACTGGTAAAGCTGGTCGGCAAAAGCCTGAGGCGTTTCGGCCATGCGACCTTCGCCGCGCACCACGATGGGGATTCGGCGATTGCCCTCTGCCACCACGCCAGCGTGGACGCCTTCCACCTGTGCGCGCATCATGTCCTGCAGGTCCGTCACCGGCATGCCGAGGCGTCCGGCGGCTACGCGGTCGATGTCGAGTTGCAGGTAGTCGACCGTGTCGTTGGCGACGGTCATCGCCTCGCTTGTGCCTTCGATGGTTTCAAGTCGCGCCTGGATTTCACCCGAGAGGCGGGAAAGCTCGTCCAGATCAGGGCCGAAAAGCTTGATCGCCAGATCGCCGCGCGCACCGGTGAGCATTTCGGAGGTGCGCATGTCGATAGGCTGCGTGAAACTCGCCTCGATACCGGGGAAGCGCGCCGTCACCTGCCTGATCTGGTCCACCAGCCAGTCCTTGTCCGGCACGCGCCATTCGTCGCGCGGGGCAAGCTGCAGGAAAGCGTCGCTTTCGTTGAGGCCCATGGGATCGAGGCCAATCTCGTCCGAGCCGACGCGGGCGATGATCGCCTCGACCTCCGGTACATCCTCCATGATGGCGCGCTCAATGGCGAGATCGCCTTCCACCGAGTGTTCGAGGGAGACGGAAGGCAGCTTGGCGAGCTGCATGACGACGGAACCCTCGTCCATCACCGGCAGGAATGTCTTGCCGGTCACCGCGTAGGCGGCGCCAGTTACCAGCAGCGATGCCCCGGCGAAGCCGAACACCAGCTTCTTGCGGGCGAAGGCACCGTTCAGCAGCGCGTGATAGCGCGGCGCGATCTTGCGCATCAGCCACGGCTCGTGATGGCCCTGCTTTACCTTCAGCAGGTAGAAGGCGATCACCGGAATCAACGTGAGCGAAAGCAGCAGCGCCGAAAGCAGCGCCAGCACAATGGTGAGCGCGACGGGCGAGAACAGCTTGCCTTCCAGCCCCTCCAGCGTGAGCAGCGGCAGGAACACGACGGCGATGATCGCGAGGCCGGATGCCACGGGCTTCGCCACTTCGGCACTGGCGACGAGAATATTGTAGGCTTTGCCCGATTTCGAATGCTTCGGGTCGGACAAGCGCTCGACCACGTTTTCCACCACGACCACCGCGCCGTCGACCAATATGCCCACTGCGATTGCGAGGCCGCCAAGGCTCATCAGGTTTGCCGTGAGGCCAATGGAACGCATGAAGATGAAGGTCAGCAAAGCCGCCATCGGCAGGGCCAGCGCCACGATGACCGAGGCACGAAAATCACCGAGGAACAGCAGCAGGAGAAGGACCACGAGGATGGTCGCTTCGAGCAACGCACTCTCGACCGTACCGACCGCGCGCTCGATCAGGTCGGAGCGGTCGTAGAAGACGTTCACTTCCATGCCTGCGGGCAGGCTGGGCGCGATTTCCTCCAGCCGTGTTTCCACGCCGGATACGACCTGCGCCGCGTCAGCTCCGCGAAGGCCGATCACCAGCCCCTGCACCGCCTCGCCCTCGCCATCCTTGGTGACAGCGCCGTAGCGAGTGAGGCTGCCGGTACGGATTTCGGCCACGTCTCCCAGCCGGATGACTGCGCCGCCATCTGCGCGCACCACGGTGTTCGAGAGATCGTCGAGCGTCCGGATCGCGCCTGTCGCGCGAACGATCAGCGCTTCTTCGCCGCTGGTAAGGCGGCCAGCGCCATCGTTGCGGTTGCCGCTGTCGATGGCCGCGGCAATGTCGGCAGTGGATAGCCCTGCGGCTGCGAGAGCGGAGTTGTCAGGCGCGACTTCAAAAGTCTCGACGTAACCGCCGAGCGCATTCACATCCGCCACGCCGGGGACCGTGCGCAGGGCCGGACGGATGATCCAGTCGAGCACGCGGCGTTTCTCGGCCAAGTCCTGCGGGCCTTCCAGCGTGAACATGTACATGTCTGAAAGCGGGGTGGAGATCGGGGCCATGCCGCCCTCGACAGTGGAAGGCAGGTCCGCCATGACCGCGTTCAGCCGCTCTCCCACCTGCTGGCGCGCCCAGTAGATGTCGGCCCCGTCTTCGAAATCGATGGTGATGTCGGCAATCGCGTACTTCGCGACGGAGCGCAGCACCGCCTGGTCCGGGATGCCGAGCATTTCCATCTCGATGGGCGTGATGACGCGGCTTTCGACTTCCTCGGGCGTCATGCCGGGCGCGCGCAGGATGATCTTCACCTGCGTGCTGCTGATGTCCGGGAAAGCGTCAATCGGCAGGCGCGCGAATGACCATGCGCCGATGCCGGCAAGGATCAGCGCGATCGCGATAACCGCGAGGCGGAGCGAAAGGGCTTTTTCGACGAGTTTGCGAAGCATCGGCCCGCCCTATTCCGCCGAAGCGGCCTTGAGTTCGGCGATGGAACTGGTGGCGACCACTTCCCCTGCTGCAAGCCCGCTGGCGACAACGGCCCGCCCGCCTGCGTTGGCGACCACTTGCACCGCACGCGGCACGTAAGCGTCGCCTTCCTGCACGAACACGTGGTCCTCTCCGTCGATGCGGGTGACAGCCGAGGACGGTACGGAGACGCCCTCTCCATCACCCGTGCCGCTGATGACGACCATGACGTTTTGTCCCGGCAACAGGCCGGGGACGGAGGCAATCGTCGCGGTTGCCATGACGGAGCGGGTTTCCGCCTCGATTGAAGGCGCGACAGTAAGGATCTGTCCGCCTGCGTTAAAGCCTTCGCCACCGGGAAGCTGCACATCTACCGCCATGCCGGGGCGCACCTGACGGGCGATGCGTTCGGGCAGCATCAGTTCGATACGCAAGGGGCCGTTGGCCTCGATAATGAAGGGCGCTTCCATCCCGTCCACACCAGCGCCTGTTTCTACGCCAACATGAGCGACGCGGCCCGAGATAGGAGCGCGCAGGGTCATGGAGCCATCGGGGCCGGTCGCGGAAATTGCGGCGAGACGCTGGGTCTCTGCCAAGGATGCGCGGGCCTGTTGCAGACGGGCATTCGCTTCCTGCAAACGCGCCTCGGCCGCGATGCCTTCTTCCACCAGTTGCGCCATGCGGGCGGCCTGCGCTTCGTAAAGCTCCACTTCGCTGCGCGCGCGGGCGAGATCGCCGCGAATGGAAATCGGCTCTGCCGCGCGAATCAAAGCCAGCGGCGCGCCGCGGGCCACCACCTGCCCCTCGATCACGTAGACGCGGATCGCCGCGCCCGGGAACGGCGGCGTTACCGCGACGCGGGCATCGGGCGGCAGCACGATCCGTCCTGGCACACTGCCGAGAGGCACGCCGCTCGCAGGCTCGGCCTGCGCAGTGTCGATCGCGAGCGCGCTCTCGGCAGGCGCAGCCTCGCCGCCTTCGGGGGCGTCCGGATCAGGGGAATCCGAACAGGCGGCGAGGCTGACCAGGATCAGGCCGGAAGCAAGCCCGGCCAAGCGCATGGATTTCGTGCGAAGTGTCATGCCCGCGGATTTGCGCGCCCAAGCTGACAACAACTTGTCAGTCTGGCAGCTTGTTGTCAGTTTCACTGGGCATGTAATCAGGCATGCGAGAAGCCACAGCGAACCACTGCCCATGCGCATCCTGCTGGTAGAAGACGACCCTCAACTGGGCGAACGCCTGAGCGACCGGCTGCGCGCGGTCGGCTATGCCGTCGACCTCGCCACCAGCCGCGAGGAAGGCGAGGACTGGCCCGATCTGGACAGCATGGCCGCAGTCATCCTCGACCTCGGCTTGCCTGACGGCGACGGGCTGGACCTGCTGCGATATTGGCGCGGGCGCGGCGTCGATTGCCCGATCCTGATACTCACCGCGCGCGGAAGCTGGCAGGACAAGGTGGAAGGCCTGAACTGCGGAGCGGACGATTTCGTGGTGAAGCCGGTACGCTTCGAGGAATTGCAGGCACGCCTCAACGCACTGTTCCGCCGCCAGATGGGCAAGCGCGACACCTCGCTCAAGGCAGGCAGCCTCGTGCTCGATCCGATCAGCCGCACGGTAGAGGAGGATGGCACTCCCCTCACCCTGAGCCGCCGCGAGTTCGGCCTGCTCCACCTGTTCATGCGCCGCGCAGGGCAAGTTCTCTCGCAGGGCGACATCCTTGAAGACCTCTACGATCTGGAGGCGGAGCGAGAACTCAACACCATCGAGGTGCTGGTGGGCCGCCTGCGCCGCAAGATCGGCAAGGAGCGGATCACCACCATTCGCGGCATGGGATACCGCTTCGAATGACGCCTGCTGCACCCAATTCGTCCGGCAGCCTGCGCCTGCGTTTCATCCTGGCGATCACCGTGTGGGTGGCGCTGGGCATCGGCGGCATCTGGTTTACCGCCACGCGCGTTTTCGCAACGCACATCGAGGCGATGTATCACGAGGAGCTGGAAGTCCATGTGCGCGAATTGGCGCGGCTGACCCGGCTCGATGCAAACGGCGCACCTCGGCTCTCCCGACCGCTTTCCGATCCGCGCTACGAAGTGCCGCTGTCTGGCTTCTACTGGCAGGTAACAGTGCCCGGCCAACCGGTACTGAAGTCAGCCAGCATGATCAGGGGGGCTTTGGATGAAAGCGTCGCGCATTCGCCGGACGTCGCGCACGAGATCGAAGACGGACCGACCGGCCCAAGCATCACCTACGGCCTTGCACAGTACACACGCGGTGGAAAAGAGGTGCACATCGTCATCGCCACCGACAAGAGCGAACTGGACGAGGACATTGCCGCGTTCAATCGCGATCTCGTGGTGTGGCTGGCGACTCTGGCCGTGCTTCTGGTGGCAACCGGCGTTGCGATCATATCCTTCGGCCTTCGCCCGCTGACCCGGCTGGGCGAAGCCATCGTCAGGCTGCGTCACGGCAAGGCGAACCGGCTGGAAGGACGCTATCCGTCCGAGATTTCCCCGCTGGTGAGCGACCTCAACGCCTACATCGGCAGCAACGACGACATCGTCTCGCGCGCGCGCGTTCAAGCGGGCAACCTTGCCCATTCTCTGCGCACGCCATTGGCCGTGATAACCGACGAGGCGGAGCGACTGGGCGAGAGCGAGAGCTGCGCGAAAAGCGCGCAGGTACTGCTGAAGCAGGCGGAGTCGATGCAACAGCAGATCAATTACCAGCTCGCCCGCGCCAGCTCGACAGCCGGAGTGCGCGTGCCCGGCAGCCGCAGCATACTTCCAGATCTCGCCGAACCGATCCTGAAAGCCATGCGGCGGCTTCATCCGGAAAAGGACTTCGTCTTCGATGCGCCCACCCTGCCGATCGCCATCGCGGTCGATCCGGTGAATCTGACAGAACTGCTTTCAATCCTGCTAGACAATGCAGGGAAATGGTCGCGCTTTCTCGTCACCCTGTCCGTAGTCGAACTGGACGACGGCAGCGTCCGGATTACCGTTATCGATGACGGAAAGGGAATGACCGAGGAAGAAATCGCAAAAGCATGTGAAATCGGCTCTCGCTTCGACCCTGACGTGCCCGGTTCTGGCCTGGGCCTGGCCATTGCCCGTGATATCTGCGCCGATTGCGGTACCCGACTGGAACTGAGTTCCGGCATGAATGGGCTGGAAGCTTCCGTTGTCTTTGACGCAGAGTAAGCGCTGAACGGGCGAAAAAGCTTCTTGGTCAATGCTTTGGAGGCCGCCTCACTCCACCGCAAGACTCTGGCGACATGGCAAGAGAACAACTCTTTATGAAACTCGTCGGAGCGGCCAGATCGAGAGTCCTCGCATTCGCGAGTGCCTAAGAAAAGCCGCCGATTATACTCACTGCATTGGGCACGCGATTCAGCAGGACTTTCTGTCCCAAAATTCAACTCTCGAAAAACATTAGGTTAATCGCAAGGAAACTGTGCTATTGGAAACAGCACTTGGTCGTTTTGATCGATCGACTGAGGCAGGGTTGGGGTTTTTAAAGGAAATGTCATGACTGCGGTCAGAGACCCAAGCGAATGCTTCGTGGTCAAGCCGGATCAGATAAACGCCTTGAACTACCTTGGGGATGATTGCCCCAAGCCAGAAGAGGTGGAGTGGATCAATCGGGCAACCGATCAGCTACTGCGCCCCTCGAGCGTCGACCAGCTTCTGCGAACCCTCTACAAAGACAATCTTTCTGAAAGCGTCGCGCGGCTGAAGAACAGCGCCGGTTTGCGCGCAATCTTCTCCTCGGAACGAGAGCGGAATAGTTTTGCCGGCAACTTCGGCGGCGCTGTCGAAGAAGAAGAAGCAATTCGCAAGTATGCGGTTACTGCAATCTTCAAGTCTCGCGAACTCGCCGATCAGGCCGCGCTTGTCCTGGTGGACGAGGGTATTCCGGAAGAGGCGTTGTGCGTCTTGTCGAAGGCTTCCGTTTTTCTCGATCAAAACCTCGTATGGCCAGAAGGGCATGGCCGGATGGAAATTTCCGGCGCAACGGCCGGTGGTGGCCTTGCCGGCGCGCTATTCGGGCTCGCCGTTTTTGCCATCCCGGGGGTCGGGCCGGTTGCAGCCACGGGCGCATTAGCCGCGTCGGCATTCGGTTCGGTTGCGGCCTTGAGCGGAGTTATAGGTGCGACAGGCGCCGCACTTTCGAAAGTCCTTTCGGATTTCGATGTCGACGGACTGGCGGCGAATTATCTGGAGCAGGAAATCCGGAAAGGTAGCGTTTTCGTTACCGTCGACACGCGGGTTTGCCCACGTGAGCGAGACGTGATCGCGCGAAGGCTTCTTGATTTGGGCGGTAATATTCCGCGGCGATAGGCTTACTGGCGCTGCGAGTAATCAGAAGAGACGGTCAATCAAGGCGAAGGCATCAAAATAGCCCGCCGTAAGCATGATCGTATCAACCAATCCATGAGCGATCACGAGAAGCCATAGGTTGCCATTATTGCGCATTCGCAACCAACCTAGGAACAAGCCAACTGCGCCGGTTACCACCACGCCTCCGATACCTTGATAGGCATGGGGCAAAGCGAACACCATGGCCTGGACAACCACGATCATCATAGTCCGTCCTGACAGACCGCGAAGCCGCGAGAGCCGGTCGATGAAGAATCCGCGCCACAAGAGTTCCTCACCAAATGCGGCACTTCCCCAAGCCACCAAGGTAATCCAGAGCAGCAGTGACCATGGACTCTCGCGCACCAGGCCAATCACATCGATTGTGTTCGGAGCGCCAATGCCGATGGCTTTCATCAGCGCTCCCCCACCAATCAGAAGCAAGAGGATTGCGGCCGTCACGGGAATGGCCTGACCCAGCGTTTGCGACCAACTTTGCGGGGCGGAGAGGTTGAAGGCTTCGCCGATTACGCCGTCTTTGCGCAACCAGAGCCACGCCACGGCAAGTCCACTTGCCATCCCGACCGCAGCAGAAAGAGCAAGACCGATTGACGTTTCCCCTAGCAGGAGAACCGGGATTGCCGATGCCACAGCGAATACCAGGAATACTGTCAGGCATTGCAGAATGAACCTGCCGAGGCGCAATGCTTCACTGCGCGATTGCCGAGCTGCCGACACCGGTACTTCGTTATTACTTTGCAAGAATGCCCCCTGCTCGTGACTGCACGCCCATACGGCACGCACTTTCCGCTAAAAACCCGACCCGGTCGGGAAGTTGGCGAACACTTCTATTTAAAGAGTAGTCGGGGAATTTCTAAGAAAAGCGGCCAATTGGTCGTGGATAGATCGACGCGAGCGGTCAGTCTTTTGACAGGGTGGCCTCCCATTATCCTATCGACGAAACCCGCACGCCTCCGGATCGACCGGAAACTTTTTATCAATCATGATCGTATAGCTAGGAGACATGAGCTTTCTGACCTCGCCTCTACTCGACGTCATCGCGAAAGCATTTGCCGTTCTTCTGGTGGCGAATGAAATTCGCGGAATTATCCTGACGGCACCCGTTTTCTATGGCCTCTATCAGGCCGGTGGTTCGCTTATGGCGATCTGGATGGCGATCTGTTCACTTGGCGGTATCGCACTTTCCGTTGTCGTCCCGCTCTTCGCGGCCAAGAAACTCAAGCGCTTTGCTATCCGAACCAAGCCAGTAGAAAACCACTGACGCCCGGACTGCAAACCCCAGGTAATCCTACAACAGTTTTGTAAGAGCAAAGCCAATCGCTATCGGCACCCCGTAGGGCACCGAAAAGCCTTTGCCATCTTGCCTGAGCGGTTGGCCAGATGCACGCCGGACGATCGCCATGATCACAATCACGACCAGCCCTGTAATTGAAGTCCAGCCAAGCATCGGAAGTGCCTCGGCTGGCGGAACAGCGAAAGCGAGCGAGCTGTACAACTTGGCATCGCCTGCGCCGATGAACCGCACAGCGAACAGACCCATTCCGACGACAAGCGCGGCAAGTGCGTGCAGAGCACTCAGGCCAAGCACTTCGAACCCACCCGTCAGGAAACTGTGTGCGATCGCGACCAACGCGATGAGCGCGCACAGCCAATTCGGTATTCGCCGAGTGCGGACGTCCCACCCTGCTGCGACTACAGCCAGACCGATGCAGAGATAGAGGCTTGCGCCTCCGCCAAGACTCAAATGCCGATCCTGACCGGATAATCGATAACCTTGGCGCGCGTAACTTCGCGCGGCTCGACCGAGCGTTCGGCTTCGGCAGGCTCAGCTTCTTGTTCAGCGTCATTGCGCGCCACTTGCACAACTGGCCTGCGGCTAACGACCTGCATCTGATTGGGCGCGCGGTGCTCGACTTCGGCGGTCCGTATGTGGATGACATCGGCTGAAGAGCGCACTTCGACCGGGCGTTCCTGCTCCACGTTGGTCGGCTCGACCGGAGCAACCGCAAGTGCCGATGGAGCTTCGCTTGGCGAAGCAACATCCTCAGCCCGCAGGCGCGCAAAGCTCACATCTCTTTCAATCCGCGCGAGATTGGTGACGAAGCGAGCATTATCGGGTTCAAGCTCAACAGCTTCCGAGAAATAACGCTGCGCAACGTCAAGACGGCCCAGCCTGATATATACGACACCAAGAGCATTGGTCGCAGCAGCGCGTGTCTTGGGATGGGACCGGGCACCGCGCAGGTAACGCGCAGCGGCAGCAAGGTTACCGTCGGCCAAGTTCTCGCGCCCTACTTCGAGCTGAATGTCTGCGACAGTCTCAGCAGTCGCAAGTTCAGCCTCGGGCGTCGAACCGAAACTCGCATGGCGGTCGCCAGTGAAAAGACTGCAACCAGACAGCAAAACCCCGGTAGCTGCGAGCAGTCCGATTTTTGAAATGGATTTCATAATTCATCCCCCCAAGGCTGGAATCAATTCCCTTACCATCCTGACGACACCAGGTATCATTAGAACACCGATCATCGTCGGTAGCATACAGACAACTAGTGGAATTGAAATGAGTACTGGCAAACGGTGTGCTTTTTCTTCCGCGCGAAGCTTACGTTTCTCGCGCATTTCATCAGCATAGACCCGTAATGTGTCCCCGACACTTGTGCCCATCTTGTCGGATTGAATAAGGAGCGTCGAAAAGCTGCGGATCTCATCCACCCCGCTCAGGTCGGCCATTTTCCTGAGCGCTTCCTCACGCGATGCACCGGCTCGCATCTGCAAGGTCGCGAGAGAAAGCAGTTCGGAAATCTTGGGCTGGGAATTGACCATCTCCCTGCCAACGCGATCCATCGCCGCATCAAGTCCCAGTCCTGCTTCCACGCAAACGAGCATCAGGTCGAGAGAGTCCGGAAAGCCCCTCCTGATCTCCTCCTCTCGCCGACCAGCTCTTGCTGAGACTACCAGGTTTGGAAGGTAAAGCCCTAGGACCGCGAAGAGAATTCCGAAGAAATACAGCTGGAACAGGCTAAATTCCTGGCCCGATACACTTGCCATGAAGAACAGGAGGCTCGGCAACAGAATGACGAGGGCAACACGCGAAAGAGTGAACAGCCGCGGTGCATATTCAGAGCGAAATCCCGCCGCTACAAGCTTCTGGCGCAGTTCGTCACCGCGTGTGTCGGCAAGGCTCAAACCGCTCTTCTCGATCCGGTCTAGCACCTTGTACCAGCGGCTGGACTTGTCTTCGCGCAGACTGCCGGTTGATTCTCCACCGTGCGATGACATGGCGATCTTATCGAGCTGCTGTTGCGTCGCCCTGCGGTTGCTAAAGTAGGTGCCGAGATAAGCAACCAGCATCAGCACGACGACGAACACCAATGCGAGCGAAGCCAGACGCGCGATATCGTTAGAGGCGATAAATTCGATCATCTCAGACCTCTAGATTGACCATCTTGCGGATCGCGATGACGCCTATGAGGAACCATACTACCAGGATCGGAAAAGCAATGTAGAAGATCGGATCCGTAGCGACCTCCAGGTAAAATGGCGGATTGATAAGGAACAATGCGACAAAGAGAATGATAGGAAGGGCGGTCAGCAGCCAACCTGTCATTCGTCCTTCGGAGCTAAGCGCCCGCACCTTCAAGAAAAGCGTCGCACGTTCGCGAATGACGTGAGCGAGATTTTCCAGCACTTCGGCAAGATTGCCGCCTGTTTCGCTCTGAAGAGAAAGGGACACGACGAACATACGAATATCGTCGAGATCCCATCGTTCCGCCATTGCATCGAGAGCTTCGGTCAATTCCAGGCCGTAGGCCACCTCGTCGGCCACCAGACCGAACTCGCTGCCCAGTGGATCTTCCATCTCCTTTGTCAGGAGATCGATTGCCGACGCAACAGGATGACCTGACCGCAGAGCGCGAACGAATATATCCAGAGCAACGGGAAACTGCTCCTGCATCTTCTTCCTGCGCCGCTGTGCGAGGAAGCTAATGACCAGCAATGGTATAGCGATTGCCAAGGCAGCCGAAAAAGCCACGATCAACTGGATTACTCCCAGAGAAAGCGGATAATTCGAGAGATAAGTTGCCACGAGCACGATCAAAAGCAGTACGATAAAGGCGACCGCGATGAGCACCATAACCTGAAAAGCACTGAATGGCAGCGAGGCCATCATCAGGTTTCTGCGCAGATTGCGCACCAAGCCGCCCCACGGACCCTGGACCTCGCCCCGGTTGGGATCGTTCTTCAACAGGTGCGCCATTACGCGTTCCCTGTCCGCACCGCGGCCGATCATCTTCAGGCGCTTGTTGATCGCCGATGCATATGCACGGTTCTGACCGGCGAGCCTGATGAGGACTTGCGAGAAGAGGAAGACCGTCGCGAAAATAGCCAACAGGGTGAAAAAGCGCCCGGTGTCGGAAGTGATTAGATCTGTCATTCTATCTTCATCCCCGGACGGAAGAGTTCGGAAGACATTTCAATGCCATGCTCAAGTGCGTGATTAAGGAAGTTGGGCCGGATACCGGTCGCCTCGAACCTGCCGAGAACACTTCCATCTTCAGCGCGGCCTGTCTGATGGAAGCGGAAGATTTCCTGCATGGTGACCGTCTGTCCCTCCATGCCGCTAACTTCGGAAAGGCTGACCAAGCGTCGCCTACCGTCGGAAAATCGTGCGATCTGGATGACGACATTGATCGCAGACGCAATCTGCGCACGCGCCGCCAATGCAGGCATATCGATCCCGCTCATGCCGATCATCTGTTCGAGTCGTGACAGAGCATCGCGCGCGGTGTTTGCGTGAACGGTGGTCATCGATCCATCGTGACCGGTATTCATGGCCTGCAGCATGTCGAACGCTTCACCTGCACGGACCTCGCCCACGATGATGCGATCCGGCCTCATGCGGAGCGCGTTCTTGACCAGATCTCGCTGATTGACTTCCCCCTTGCCCTCAATATTGGCCGGACGCGTTTCGAGCCGGGCGACGTGCTCCTGCTGAAGCTGAAGTTCTGCAGAGTCCTCGATCGTGACGATGCGTTCCTTGTTGTCGATGTAGGCTGAGAGCGCGTTAAGCAGGGTCGTCTTACCCGAACCGGTACCGCCGGAGATCAGCACATTGCGACGCGCCCGCACGACCCCCTTCATGACCTCGGCCACTGCCTCAGGGATACTTCCCATGTCCACAAGACGATCAAGGCTGTAAGGCCTTTTGGAAAATTTGCGGATGGAAAGCAACGATCCATCAATCGCCAGGGGTGCGACAATCGCGTTGACACGAGAGCCGTCGGCGAGACGCGCGTCCACGAACGGCGAAGATTCATCGACACGACGGCCGACGGCGCTGACAATGCGCTGAATAATCCGCATCAGATGTTTCTCATCCTGGAAGCGGACCGGGACCTTCTCCAGAAGGCCGCTCCGTTCGACGAAGACGGTCTTGTAACCGTTTACCAGAATATCGGTTGTCGTTTCGTCTGCCAGCAACGGCTCTAGCGGTCCGAGACCAAGCAGTTCATCGAGGATCTCGTCGACAAGCGCCGTACGTTCGCGGGCGTTGAGTGCCGCATCCTCTTCGGATAGCAGATCGTAGATTATCTCTCCGACTTCCTCGCCAATTTGTTCACGAGAGAGTTTCTCCAGCATGCTGAGATTGATCTGATCGATGAGCTTGCGGTGGATTGTGGATTTCAAGGAAAGCCAGTGCTCGGTTTCCTTGGAATTCGGCTCTGCAAGCGAATTCTCCTGATCAACAGGCAGCTTGCTCTCCGCTTCCTGCTGCAATGCCCCTTCCGTGGGTTCAGGGGTCCTTCGCTTCACTTGCCACATCAGTCGTCAACCTCCCGCGAGAATCGGTCATTCAGAGCGGCTGCCAGCTTAGCCATCTCAGCGTCGAACTTGTTGTTGCCCTCCAGCTCCGACAGCAGAAGACCCTGGTCTTGCGCTGCCACGAGTTTCCCCTTTTCATTGGGAAGTCCCACGAGCACGTCGCGAGAGAGAGCCTCCTTGACATCGCGAAGACTGATATTGCTGAAAAGCCGCTTTTCGACGCGGTTTACAACCACAGATACGTTCTCGCCACGAACTCCGACCGAATTGAACAATTCCAGCAGGCGTTTCGCCTGACGCAGGCTGGCAATATCCTGTTCGACAACCATGAGAACTTGGCTCGCGCCCAGAAGCGCCGACAGGTTCCAACTCGTCCAATTTGCCGGCATATCGAGCACGACGAAGTCGTATTCTTGCCGCGCGAGTTCAATGATCTCGAGAAGCTGGTCTGTATCGATCTGTTCAAGTGGATGAATTTCAAATGGCGCGGCGATCAAGTGAATTCCATCTTCTCTGTCTATCGCCACCGTCCGGAGAATTGACCGATCGAGCCGACCTTGGGCCTCGAAGAGATCGTCGAGATTGCGGCGCGGATTGAGCCCAAGTGCCTGCGCCGCCTGGCCACTTTGAATATCGAGATCGATGATGCAGACGCCGCGCCCACTTGAAGCGTAATCCCTGAGGTGACTGGCAAGGTGTGTTGTTACCGCCGTGGCGCCATCGCCGCCCCTTGCGCGAACGACGGCCACCATGGGACAAAGGGCAACTTCGGGAGCATGGTGCTTCTCGGCCTCTTCGAAAGCGTTAATGGCCGCTTCGAGCATCTCTTCCAGACGGAAGGGGATGGACACCACGTCAGCGACACCGCGGCGCAAAAGCAATCGGACAGTGGCAATATTGGCATCAGCCAATGCGACCACCATCGGCAGATCAGGGCGCCGGTTGCCGATCTGCGTGATGCGCTCCATCGAAGCGGCTTCATTGGGATCGACTTCGACAACGATGATCTGTGCATCGTCAATGATTTCCGGTGGAATGGCCTGCGCCGGCTCCAGACCGTGCAGGCGCAAATCTTCGGAGGAAGCACCTTCCAGGCCTTCTTCGAGGTGACCAAGCGCATCCTGGGAGGCCACCACGGTCAGGCGTGCAGGCATGCGCAGTGTTCGACCGCCTTCGATATCCAACAAAAATCCTTCTCTCGACATCATCCGTCCGATTCGTCACCTACGCCATCTTCCAAAGTCAAAGAATAGCTTGCATCTGGAAGTGGAATGCTACCGCCAAAGAGCGCGAAAGTAATTGGATTAAAGTCCATGTCCCGAAGACGCACATTTACCAATGGCGAAACGTCCGGCCCATTCGGATCACCCGAAAAGCCGAGACCCGACCATTGGTATTCGACTACGACGTTTTCGGCAGCGATATCGCTCTTTACTGTCTGCATTCTTGAGACAATGTCAGCAAATGCATCGGCATCGGCTGTCGTCCCGAAATCGCATGGCGCCCCAGTGGGGCAGTCACAGGATACAGCTCCCGATGCGCTCTCGCACACAATTCCGTCGAAGTGGGTGCGCTCCACGACAGTGCCCTGCGCAATGCCTGCTTCGACAGCGAAGCTGTAACTGGCAAGGTCACTGGCGACGAGATCGGTAACGATGGCCCACCTGGCGCCCCTTTGCGTTGCCTTTTCCGCCTTGTTGAATTCCCATGCGTAGCGACCAGCATCGATGATCCCGAAGAGGAAGAGAATGATCAGCGGCAAAAGCAGCGCGAACTCGGCTCCGGTTCCACCGTGATCTGAAGAGAGGAATTTGCGCGTTCGCATCACAGACCCATCACCGCAGCTTGCGACTGGGCATTCAGTTCAGTGTCCGCAAGTCCGGGAATGATCGGGCCGAAGAGCGATGGGTAATCCACCGTGGCCGAGACTGTGACTACGGGTGCACCGTCCTCCAAATCTGCGAAAAGGCCGGTCTTTGTGGTGGAATCGCAGGTAATCGATATGTCGACCTCGGTAGCGTTGTTATCCCAACCAAGCACGACCGGGGTTCCGCTTGCGTCCACGGTGCCGGTGCGAGTTACGTTCTTGATTGCGTCTTCCACCGACAGACCCGTCTCGATTACAGCGGTGGAAACGAAGCCGCCGGCATCGCAATCGACGCTTTCGAAAAGTTGGCGTCCCGCGTAGCGCGCGCCGTCGCGGACACCTTTGATGACTTTGTGTTCGCTCCAGAGAAAATGCCCTGCCTCCACTGCGCCAAACAGCAGGATGATAAGCAACGGCAGCATAAGCGCCATCTCAGCAGCTGCCGCGCCGCTATTATCGCGAAAGAAGCGCCTGCATATCTTCATCAGCGCACCAGATACGGGACGTCGCGCCGCACCGCCTGTGAAGTGTTGGCGCCCGTACCGGTTCCAATTGTCGTGCGACGGATCAATTCGAGATAGATCTGGTCGTTATCCCTTCCGTTGGCACGCTCGACGTTGTCATCCACGACCGGCTCGACCAGAAACATGTCATACCAGTCAAAAACGACGACTGCGGTAGAGCCGCCTGCCAATGCAGCACAATTCGAGACACCGGCAACAGTGAGGATACGCCGATCGATGTCGCCCGGTGCCGCAACTGAACAAAGCCTGTCATATCCTGGCGGACGGCTAGCGGACGGCAGGGTTTGTTCCCAGACATAGGTTTGATACCGTGTCCAGGTCGAAGCCGAAGTTGCAGGGGCGGAGCCGTTCCAGCTGGCGGAAAACGACGATGGGTCGATACCGTGATTTTGCTGGAAATAATCGTAGCGTGGCCAGTCGCCATCGCCAAAGCGGTTCACGTCCTCACTGCCTAGATCGGCCGCCCCATCGCAATCTATGTCGTCGTAGCTGTTGTAGTGGCAAAGATCGCGTGAGTACCCCATTGCCACAGGGTTGCCGCCGTTTGTGACGCCATCGGAATCAGTGAAGGATGAATTGAACGTACCCGCCACCGTATCGATGTCCTGCGGGCGGAAACGATTGTCAGGAAGTCGCCAGCCACTGTTACCGATACGGCACTGGTTGTCATTCAGGGTACCTGTATTGGGATTGATCAGGTCCTTCACATTGTTTGCCGCTGCGGGACAGACGCCTCCGCGGCAGACATTCAGAGGTGCATCGTTGCCCTGAGGATAGATGTCCAGCCGCGTATTCATCGCCTCGTACAAGACCTGCGCGTTGCCGGTCTCTGGAAGCGTGCCTTCGGCGGGGACGCAATCGAGGGGAATTTCGTTGTAGGCGATTGCCTTCGCCAGATCGGCATTGGTGCCGGCGCCGACTTCGAGAAAACCGAAATCGCCTGGGGCCCAAGCATTGCCAGCGGTATGACTTGTCGCCTTGATACCGATGCCGCGATCTGGACCGGGCGCTGCATCCGTCCCAGGATTGAGGCCGCCACCTGGCAGACAGACCATCAACGGCGGCACTTCGCATACGGCCGAGGAAACCCCTGCCATCGCGCGCGCATCCAAGGCACCAGAGTTCAGCAGTCCTATAACAGGGGTCAGCGCATAGTCTGCAGTTCGCTCATCGACGATGACTTCGATGAAACCTGCGTTAGCATCGGATGTGGCAGCTGTTGTCTTGTCCACGTCCTGCCAGAACCTGACTTTCCCGACAGCATCGCACGTGGTTTCGGTGGCAATCGAAACCGCCAAACTGCCACTTTCGGCACGGCCCAGCAAAGACTCGTTTCTGAGGAGGCTCGCCGCGGCAGTAGCTGCACGCGAACAGGCACCCGTCTCCTCGTCAAGCTGGGATGCCCCCGCAAGCGCGGCCTGGTCCGCTGCGTTCTGGAGTTCGGAGTGCATGCCGGCCATTCGCGCATAATCGAAGCCGACGCCGGCAACGGCGATCAGTGCAAACAAGCTGAGGGCATAGGTCGCAGCGACTGCGCCCGATTCACACCTGCTGAAAGTTTTGATCTGCGCTTCAATCATTTTGTGGGACCCCGGCAGTCCTGGAGGATTAGCTCCCGCCGCCACCTCCACCACCGCCGCCACCGCTTCCGGTGACACCTGTGGTGGTCGAAACAGACGCAGGCTCTTTGACCTCGTCATTCCTGTAACGCTCAATTGCGTCAGCAGCGTGTTCGCCGCTCGTTTCCATCGGTTCAGTGTAGTACGGATCTGGATTGACGACTTGCGCCATCATTGTCTGGCGATTGGCCTCGCCGAACTGGCTGTCCCCCGGCTGCTCTTGCCAGGGGCTGTAACTGGCACAACCGGCAAGAAGGAGGCCCGCTGCAGGAACGAGAATTAGCCTTGGATCAATACTCATAGTCGCTACCCTCAATTTCGTCTGCCTGGTTGGCAGATCCCGCTTCCGGCGTTGCATTGCGCGATGGCAGGGGATCTTCACCCTCACCCAGGAGGAGAACCTCAGCGGGATCAGGGTCTGCGATGCGGTCAGTCGGCAGATAGACCTGGTCGGGACGGATCGGCTGAACCAACCTGGGCGTAACAACGATCAGGAGTTCGGTCTCGCCCCGTTGAAATTCGGTCGAGCGAAACAGTGTGCCCAGGATCGGAATAGAGCCGAGCAGCGGCAATTGCCGGACAACCGTTTCATAATCTTCCTGCAACAGGCCTGCGATTGCGAAGCTCTCCCCATCGCGCAGTTCGATCACGGTACTGGCCCGCCGCGTCTGCAAGCCTGGCACGGTAATACCGTTGATACTCACCGAAGAGGCCGGATCGATTGACGATACTTCCGGTCGGACCCGGAGGTTGATCGTGTCATCGGCAAGAACGGTGGGAGTGAAACCCAGGCTCACACCGAACTGCTTGAACTCGATCGTGATCGTGCTGGAATTGTTGCTGCTGCCCTGCGTGACGGGAATGGGATATTCTCCGCCCGCCAGGAACGATGCCTCTTCGCCCGAAAGGGCAACGAGGGTCGGCTCGGCCAAGGTCTTTGCGAAGCCCCTGCGCTCGAGTGCTGTAAGCATCCCTTCGATATCGACATTGCCGATACTAAAAAGCTGGGAAAACACGCCGAAGGAGTCCGAGATCAAACCAATCCCGCCATCCCCGCCGACCACGCCGTCAATGCCTGGGGAGAACACGGCGCCATCGCCGATTACTCCGTTGAACCTGCCGCTATTCGAACTGCCGATACCCCGGACCCCGAGCTCATCGGTGACCGAACGGTTTACCTCGGCGAAACGGACTTCGAGCATGACCTGCTGGCTGCTGCCTAGCGAGATCATGTTGACGATGTTTTCACCTGCATAGGTGGAAGCAAGGCGCATTGCCCTATCAATCGCGCCAGCATCGGATACCAGTCCTGTGAGCACCATCGACGAACCGCTGATCGATGCGCGGATATCGGCGCCGGGAATAAGCTCGGTTACCTGCTCCTGAAACGCTTCGACATCAGGACCGACGGCCACATCCATAACGGCAAGGACGCGCCCTCCATCTCCGTAGAGAGTCAGGCTGGTCGTACCCATCGAGCGACCCAATATGTAAACTGACTGGTCTGTCAGCGGCAGAATATCGGCGATTTCGGCATTTCCAACCATCGCGCGGACGATTGGACGATCAGTCGTGACGACCCGGCTCTTATTGAGCGGGATATCTACGGTGCCAGCATGCAAATCCTGCACCTGGCTTTGAGCGTAAGCATCTTGCGCCGGGAGCGAGGCCCCCAATGCCGCGATCGCAAGGCAAGCTGCGGAGAAAACCTTAGCGCGAACCATAACGCTGAACCTCATAATCTGTAGAAGCAGTACCACGCACCACGCTCATCCGTGGTCCGGATCGAGCCGGACTGGACGTTGATACTGGCGCTGCGGAACGCGGTGCTGGATTTGCCGCCGGCGCACGTGCGACGCGACTGCGAGCAGGTGCGACACGGTAGCCAGTTCCAAGGTCTGCCAGAGTGATCCGCGGCGTCACACCGATTTCCTGGTTTTCGACGTTTCGCAGCGCCAATGAAACGGTGCCGACCTGCCTTGCCAGCGTGATCCTCTGCGCCGAAAGCGGATCGACTTCGAGCGTCGCCGTATCGACAACCGCAGGTTCCGTGTTCTGTTCGCTGGCGCGGCGATCAATCGCGAGCACCCGCACATTTTCGAGAAGCACCGTGGTGACGTTTTCACGCGTCAGCATCACGTCCACCACGTCCCCCGGCATTACGAAGCCAGCCACGCCGGAAACTTCGTTGACCGGTATGGTTACCGCTCGCATGTCTACAGGCAGATTTGCGGACAAGGTTGCCCGGCTCGAAATTCGTGCCTGCAGAATGGGCTCGCCAACCTCGATTGGCCGAATGGCCACCTGACCAGGCTGAATTCCACTGCGGTCCGTAAACGCACCGACGGGCACGGAATTCGCAGGCCAGCTCACCATGCGCACATTCTCCTCTGTCAAAGGAGCGCCGAACTCAAGTTCCTGAGCTGCAACTGCAATGGTGACGAGGTCCTGCTCTTCGACGATGGCCTGCTGGCGCTCTTCAACACCACTGAACCAGGCGTTCGCCAAGTAGACTGCAAGGATCCCCAAAACCCCCGCGACAACGAGAATAATAATATTGCGCTGGTTCATTTGATCCCCCCACGAGATTTATTAATTCTGCCTCACAAACGATCAGATTACAACAAAAATCGGCCCGGGAGCTGTTGCACCCGGGCCGATCGCTTCGTTAGTTAGGAGCTGTCAGCTCTTACTGACAGTCTGCGCTGATCGCATCAGCCGTGCCCGGATCTGCAATACAATCGGCAGCGTCGCTCATTGCGGTGCCGATGGCGTCGCCGAGCAGGAATGCACCCGAAACGATGGCAATACCGATGATAACCAGGATCAGAGCGTATTCGGCAGCCGAAGCGCCGGACTCGTCATTGGCGAAGTTGTTGAAGAAGTTACGCATTTTATACCCCCACAAAATATTCAGACTTGAAAATTTAGTCGTTAAATTATCCGGCATCTATTTCCGGTTCGATGCAGCAGAAGATCTCTTTGCAGCCTCGCTCACTTTCGATTTGTGAGAGAGGGTTAGCGTGCCCCCTGCAACTGCCATTATGTTTTCCACAGTAAGTAAATAGAACAAAGGTATTCGTTTACGATTCCATATTTTGTCTGGAATCTAATAACTTAGAATGCTCATTTGTTGAGGAGAGTGGTTAACGATTGCGCCAGTAAGAGCGCGTTTAGAATTGCGGCCCCGTCGAATCGCAACCGATTCTTTGACCTGAACGGCTCATCAACACGCTCTTGCAGGTGAAACGGAAAGCTTGAGCCACCCAGGAATGGGGACGAAACTTGTCAGGCAATGAGTGAAGGGATGGGTCAGCGCATTAACGCCCCGCTTTCGCAGGGCATTAGGCGATTACCTCCTGAGTGGATCGACCGCTCTGCCATCCACCCTGGTCTCGTAGTGAAGATGCGCGCCTGTCGATCGGCCCGTTGAACCGACGTAACCGATGACTTGTCCGGCGGTGACCCTATCGCCCGCAGAAACCGCAATGCGTGACATGTGGGCATATCTGGTCTCCAAACCCGAGCCATGATCGAGCCTCACGAGAAGACCGTAGCCTCCCGCCGATCCTGCGTAGGTTACCACAGCGTCTCCGGTCGCCATGATCTGTGAACCGTGCGCAGCTCCATAGTCTACTCCACCATGCAGCCGCGTGGTGCCGTCAATAGGATGCCGGCGCGATCCGAACCGGCTCGTCAGTCTCATGTTCTCCAGAGGTGCACGAGTGAGGTCACCCCCGCCAAGAATTCGCACTCTTGCAATCGGCTGATCAGAATAAGACGACGAGATCGATTCTTCGCCGTAGTCTTCACGGACGGCTCTGCTCGGAACCCCTACGAGATCAGCAGCACGGCTGACGGAGACGGCGGTTCTGACATCGACTTCTTCGGAAGTGAATTCGCCAAGCGATGGGCTTTCGCTCCCAGCCTCATCGAAACTGATGTTCGATGCTGTGGTAATCGAAATAACATCCGCTCGCTGCGGTGCAGCCATCTGCGCTGAGGCTTCGACAACCAGAGGCTGGCTATTCGCAATGATTGCGCCAGCACCAACGAGGCATGCTTTTAGAAATGGCCTGAAGAACACGGACACCCCCTGTATCCCTCAAAGCAATTACCATTAATCGCGCAAATACAAAAGCAACTTCAAAGCAGCCAAATCTCTCATCCAGCTGTGGCAATCCAGGTATTTTGCTTCCGCAGTAATCCCATATCGGGCTGAAGTTACCGAGGACGGCCGCGCCTTAAGATTATCTTTACCATCTTCTCCCAGAGTCAGGGACGTCGAGAAAGCAGGCTGAAAGCCAACCTGCTTCGAATCGAGCGGAGAGTGAAAAATGCTTTTCAACCTGACCCACCCCGTAATGTCCATTCGCCACCACTTCCGTGTGCGTACGGAACTTCTCAAGCTGAAGATCCAGCTGGTCTAAGCGACCAAGGTCACAAAAATTCCAGTTCCGTTCGGCCTTCCAGAGTCCTGACGGCTTCGATCCGCAAATTCTCTTTGGGCTGTCGCGCGAATATTTCGCGCGCGATAGGATTAATGACATGCGTTTCTATGCGATTGGCTATGCCTCGCCCGCCTTCGAACCAATCCGACATGCAGATCGTCCTTAGTTCCTCCATCGCGTCCGGGACAATTTCTATCTCGATGCCGTGCTCGGCCTGAACTGCCGAACGCACTCTCTCCAGGATTGCGGAGAAAATCTCGGATCCCACTATTCCGTCGATGAATTCGAAGGAAATGATGTTCTGCCCCAGCCGGTTGAACAGTTCAGGACGATTGAGATCGAGCCGGAAATGATCCCTCACAGCCTTGATAAGCTTGCGCTCGAGTTCGTCATACTCGTCTGACGGCAGGATGTTCATGCCCGCGTTTTCGGTGCGATCGCCGCTTATCATGCCGATGTTCGAGGTGAAGATTATCAGTGCTTCGGAAAAGTAACCCGTCGCCCCGCGTGAATCGGTCAGACGTCCCTCGTCCAGGATTTGCAGGAACATGTCGAGGATACGAGGGTGGGCCTTCTCGACCTCGTCGAAAAGCACCACACTGAAGGGCCTTTTATGCATCGCGTTGACCAGTTCGCCTCCGCGTTCGTGGCCGGGATGGCCGGGAGGCGCACCGATCAGGCGACCGATCGACTCCTCCTCCATGAACTCCGACATGTCGAATCGGTGGCAGGCAGTGTCATCGCCAAACAGCAGTTCAGTGACCGCCTTTGCCAGCTCGGTCTTTCCCGTCCCCGTGGGCCCGACCAGAAAAAGCACGCCGCGCGGTCGCGAGTGGCGGGAACTCGTCTGGGCACCTGACAGACCAACGATCGAGCGGGTGAGTATGTCGAGCGATTTCTCTATCGCGTGCTTCTGGCCTTTGATCCGGCGGGTTATGATCTCTTCTGCACGCAACATGCGCGCACGCATTACCGTCGATTTCCAAGGGTTCCTGCGGGTGCCAAGTCGGTCGATACGGATTGCCTCGGCAATCTGGTCACAGGCCAGGCCCTCGTCCTCGCTAAGGAAAGCGACGTTTCGCATACCGAGAAGCGACATACCGTCAGCCTGCAAAGCGAACTGCTGAAGGAATTCATCCTTTTCCGCTCTGTCGAGTTCCTCCCCGTCAGCAAAGCTGGACACCAGCGTATTCGCGAATGCGTATCGGTCTTCAAGGTTGGGCAGTTCGACAACAATCTCGCGCAGGTTGTCATTTCCCTTGGTGAACCAGGCGGGCAGGTCGCCCGGCCTATCGACAAGCCAAAGCGTGGCGCTTGATGGCCGGCAGTCGCCGGAAGGTGCCAGTACGCGTCTCGCTTCCTGATCGGCCTCTATGAGGGCTGCGGTAATGCCGTTGGGTTCACCATCAAACAGGTGAGCCACATAATCAAATACCACCAGCACGGGAAAGTTCGCGATAGCGGTCAGCTTGCGATGCATCTCAGCCAGTTCAGTGCCCGATGAAAGTGGCTGCCCAAGCTGGACGCCAACCTTCTCGAACGCACTCGCGCATCCAGTATCGCATTCGGAATGCAGTTCGAGGCCGGCAGTCGGAGAGTAAGTGAACAAGGCCGCAATGCCCTTCTGTCTGGCGATACGCCAGAGCATCTGACCGAAGCTGAGGAACTGGACCGCCTCGCCAGATTGCCTGTACGGGTAAAGATCCCTCACATTGCCACTGATCACAAAATGACTGCGCCGGGTCAGGCCCGTATGCAATTCATCATACCACACGGGATCGGCGAAATTCTTGTCCGAAGCCGGACTTTCTTCCAGTTGCTGGCTCATACGCCGCCTTCTAAAACCATCCATCCACGCACGATAGACTGGCGAACGCCGTTATCTTTGACCCAAATCATCCCCGGCCCCGGATTGGGCCATCGCGAGAGGAGCGAGGTCGACCTCAGCCGCCAGCACCATCGGGCCCCACTCCTTCGGCGTCGACATCCCTTATTTTCGTGAGGAACAACTCCTGAGCGATTTCCGCACGACTGTTTGCGATCACATGGTCGACACCCGCGATTGTAATGGCGAGAGTTCCACGTTCGGTGAGTTCGATGAAGCCCTTCGACTTCAGGTACCAGATATGGAATTCGAACAGGTCGTCTCCGCAATCCAGCATTTCCTTCAACAGCCACTCGACAACCCCGGCGTTGTTCGCGTCCTCTCTCCGGTTCTTGTATAATTGCAGGAGGATTTTCTCGTGCGCTTCAGCATCGCTGACTGCCGTCTTCGAGTTGACACCCTTGGGAGCTTCTCTCGCCCGTTTGGGCGGCTCCAATCCCATTTTTGCAAAATAGACCTCGTCATACTCTGCGCGAGCGTCCGGGTTTTTCAGAACCCTGTACGCTTCGAGCACGAGCTGGAACATCGCCACATCGGCATTTGTCGAGTGATCCGGGTGATGTGCCTTGGCGAGGTGATGATACACCACTTCGAGTGTGCGAATGTCACAATCCGGCTGGACCTGGAGGATATCGTAGTAATCAACGAAATCTTGCTCTTCCGACACAATATTCCCCTAAGCCGTGTTCGGTGCGCCGCTATTTGTATACCAGAATGAAATCAAAGTTCACTAAGCATAAATTTGCTAATAACAGGGCAGGCGAATGATCCGCAGTGGCTGGCATATAGTAATTCTGGTGCTCACGATCACCGCGATTGCAATGATCGCTCTAAATGCGGTTGGCGTGACCCTCCGGCTGTCGAGCTACCTCCTCAATTTCCAGATTTACGCATTTTCGGCCGCCACCTTCCTTGGAGCCCACTTGCTTCTGATCCTTTGGAGAGCACGGCCCGACCATCCCATCGGTTTCTCACTGGATCTCGTCAGAAAGCACAAAGATCGCGCTATGCGTGCCTTGCCCCTGATGCTGGCAGTCGCCCTGTTCATGCCAACATTCTCGGCCGTGAAATCGGCAATACCCTTGTTCAACGCGTACACGTGGGACCAGACTTTTATCGACCTGGACGTCCTGATCCACGGGGAAGACCCCTGGATAATCCTTCATGCAGTATTCGGTTACCCTGCCTCGACTGCGTTTCTGGCCCTGATGTATCACCTCTGGGTCCTGCTTATATATGTCGGCAGCGTATATTTCTCGTTCTATGTCTCGGACGACAAGCTGGTTCTCCGGTATTTTTTCTCGTTCGTTATGATCTGGTCTCTATTGGGGATGGTCCTCGCGATCATATTCGCATCGGTAGGACCGGTCTTTCTCGAACCCATCGTCGGCGATGACCGGTTTCTCGACCAAATCGGACATCTGGCAGCTGCAAACGAGACATTCCCGATCATGGTCCTGCCAGTGCAGGAAGCACTGCTGGCGGGTTACGAATCTGGCAATCATGGGCTGGGCCGGGGAATTACAGCCATGCCGTCGATGCACGTCGCTCTGGCCTGCCTGTTCTGGCTAGCGATGCGCAGGATATCCAAACCTGCCAGTCACTTCTTTCTCGCTTTCCTCGTTGTGATCCTGATTGGCTCAGTCCACCTTGCCTATCACTATGCAGTCGATGGTTATGTTTCGGTGATCTTCACCATCGTTATCTGGAAGCTTTCGAATTTTGCTGTGGGCCGAAGTGTGACGCTTGCGCTCAAACCCGAGGGCAGGCCCGCCGTTTCACCTCGTGAAGTCTAGCGCGTCAAACCTCAGCTCGCTCTCTCCGCGATCTGGAAATCGACAAGAGCGGACACGAGCGTCCACCCCTTAAAGAGACCGTTGAATATTGACGTCAGCCGCAGGTTCCGGCGCATTTCCCGCTGCCTGCCTTTCAGATGTGTTTACGAACCAATCGGAAGCATACCAGATGGCAGCACCAAGAAAGAACGAAACGATGCCATCAACTGCATAATGATACGCCAGATGTACCGAGCCGAGGAATATCAACAAAAGAAAAACCAGGAAGAACCATCCTGTTGCCCGCGACACCCTACGCATCGAAAGCCAGAAAATAGTTGCTAGCGCAACATGCATCGACGGCATGGCCGTAATGCCCCTCCCGATGCCGTGCTGCCCCAGAAAATGCCAATCAAGAAGGATTTGCTGGACACGGATGGTCAGGACCGGAAATTGCTCGTTGGCTCTTTCCAAGTAAGCGATTTGCGCCACGAAGTCTGCTCGATTCAACAATGGCTCAAGAAATGCCGGGCCTACAGAGGCCAAACTAATCGCTAAAAAGACCCCGATTAGCGCCCATATTGCGTAGAATGAAAGGAAGTAAGTCTTGCGCTCTTCCCGGCGATATACCGCAAAGTAGACAGTGCCGCCGTATATCAGAAGAAACCACAGGTGATATACGAAACTCAGGAACGATGTAATAATCGGAAACCCCAAGATTGGATGCAAGGCTTCCCAAGCGTGCTCCCCAAATATGAGCCGGTCGAGATCAATGAACACCCCGTCCCAAGTGTAAGCTGTAAAGATTGGGATGGATGATTTCATCGCCGAAAACAGCGGCATGAAAACTACCGCTGCGACCACCAGGGGGATCCCCGCTATGTAGAGGTCTCTTCGGTCAATCAGGAAACTTCGAGCGAATGCAAAAGGGGAGTGGGGCATTTCCGCGAAAAGTGCGCGGAGGAAAATGACACCTTCAATCAAGACCCAAGCAGATGAGTATAACAATATGTTCGAAAGATAAGAACTCGGCCGAAATGGCGAGACCCCGTTCAACAGCAGCAGCGTTGCGAAAACGAAAACAAGGGCACAAACGAAATACAGGATCGACCTGTCATCCCTAATCGCCTGTAAAAACTGCCTCTTCATTCTGTTTGAATGCCAGAATATCCCAAGTTAACAAGGGGCGAGAGCTATCTGTACCAAAAAAGGATGGGCTTTGGCTTTGCATTCCAGTCATATCCTCAGACATGCTCGCCTCTTGGGAGCGCTCATGTCTCGCACGAACTGACAGGCAAGTGACGCTTGATTTTAGGAGTGACTGGATGCCCCGCAAGGATTCGAACCTTGATTGACGGAGTCAGAGTCCGCTCTCTTACCGTTAGAGGACGGGGCATCAGAGGTGGGCGCCATTAACGCCGCCTCCAGATTCGGTCAACCCTCGTATCAGGAGTAATTAGTCGGCGGCGGGCCAGACGCGGGTGCGGCAGAACACCGCGACGCAGCCCTTCACTTCCAGCGAGCCATTGGCGCCAGGTCGCACTTCTGTGCGATAGGTCTCGCCGTCTTCCGGATTATAGACTTCGCCGCGCCATGCACCGTCATCCCAGACCAGGTCGTGCAGGATCCGGATACCCAGGATCGGTCGATCGCGAAGGGCGGGATTGTCATTGTGCACGTCGTTGTCGGGTTCACCGGGTTTCCGGCGTACGATACGCGTGATTTCGCCGCAGCGGCTGTTGCCGCACGGTCCGACCGTGATCTCCGTGTAGCCACCTGAATCGACATAAGTGCCGTCGATCGATCGTTGCGCCGCAGCGGGAGTAGCCGACAGCGCGACAGCGGCGGGAATGGCAAGAAGTGCTTGTCTCATAGCCCCATATACGCACGAGAGGACCTGTCGGCTCCCTTAACTTCCATGGGCCAAAAAGAACGAACAGCCGGCATCAGGCCGAGCAACTGGCTCCGCCCAAGACGCAGAAACGCGCGCAGTGCGGGTGGTTGAGAGGCACTTCGCGGTCCGCCTCGGCCACCGTTTCGCCTAAGTCGAAGCCGGGATCGTAGGGCAGCAGAGTGCAGGCGACGACGCGCGGACGCGGCTCTCCCTTGCGGTGGACGACCATGCGCTGCGTTGCGCACATCACGTCGTCGGGCGACTTGCCGAGAATGTCCCAGCAGGCGGTCGTGATCTCGGCAATGTCGGCATCTGCGTCCATCTCGGGAAACAGCACCAGCCGCGCGGGATTAGCCGTGTCGACAGCAATGCCTTCGGCAGCGAAGAGCGCGGCATAGGCGGCGCGTGCCTCGGCATCGCTCTCGCCCGCCAGGTGACGGCCAGCCGCTGCGAGCGAAAAGCCGTTTGCCGAGAGCCAGCGCAAGCCATCTAGCATCGGCTCCCAACTGCCGGGGCCGCGCTCCGCTTCGTGCACTTTGCGGGTGTAGTGGTCGATGGAAACGCGGATCGTCAGCTTGTTGCCATAGGTTTCGCGCAACCGCAGCAATTCCGCCTCATGGCGGCGCATGGGCTTCATCGCGTTGGAGAGAACCAGCACATCGTGACCATGCGAGAGCGCGTCCTCGATCATGGCGATGATCTCCGGGTTCATGAACGGCTCGCCCCCGGTGAAGCCGATTTCGCGGACCCCGCGCGGCGCGATCTCGTCGAGAAAGCGCGCCACGTGCTGCGCCGACATGTAGATCAGCGCGTCATTGGTCGGGCTGCTCTCGATGTAGCAGTTGGCGCAGGCGAGATTGCACAGCGTCCCCGTGGCAAACCACAGCGTATCGAGTTTGGTCAGGCCAACGCTGGCGCGCAGTTCGCCCTTGGCCGTCGTCTGCGGATCGGTGAACTTTGCCGGAGGCAGTCGCTCCCCCGAAACCGCGAAGGGCGACTGTCCGGCAGGCGCGTTGCGGGTCTTCGCGCGGCTCGCCATCAGAAGGCCCGCCGCATCTTTGCAACCAGCGCGGCCCACTTCTTGGGCCACTTGCCGAACACGGTCGGCTCCCATGCGGCGAAAGCGGCGGCTTTCACGATCTCGACCCGCGTCGGGTAGGAAATAATCGCGCCGCCCATGTCGAAGGTGCCGCTCTTGCCGGTAATCATCTGCGTAAAGGGCAGCAGCATTTCGCCCGCGTTTTCTGCGCAGATCGAGGCGCCAACGACTTTCTTGCCCTTCAACATCACCTTGCAATGGCCCGTGTCGCGGCCTTCCGCAACGGCTCGGTCGTTGTGGTCGAAATGCTCGGTTACGACGGTCAACTTGTCGCCCAGCGCTTTGCGCGCCTCGGCCTCGGTCATGCCGATCTGCGCCACTTCGGGCTCGGTATAGGTGCACCAAGGCAGCGCGCGCCAGTCGACCTTGGCGGGCAGGCCGAGCGCTATCTCCATCACCACGTTGGACCCCTCGTAGCCCGAGACATGCGTCAGGCGCGGCCCTTCACGGCAGTCGCCGATTGCATAGATATGCTTCAGGTTCGTGCGGCGGCGCGCGTCCACCTTGATGCCGTTTGCGCCCAGTTCGATGCCCGCTTCTTTAAGGCCATAGCCTTGCGTGCGAGCCTTGCGCCCCACGGCCATCAGCAGGTGCGTGCCTTCGATAGTCTCGCCGCCTTCGGTAGTGACGGTGATCGCTCCCGCGTTACCCGACACTCTGGCCGCCCTGCCTTTGACGAAGCGAACGCCCTCGCCTTCCATCACGCCTTTCACCAGCGCAACGCTATCGCGATCGTCGCGGCTCATCAGTTCGCCCGGTTCGATCACCGTGACTTCGGAGCCGAGGCGGCGGAAACTCTGCGCCATTTCCATGCCGATCACCCCGCCCCCAATGATGACGAGGCGTTCGGGCTGCTCGGTCAATTCAAACAGGTTCTCGTTGGTGAGGTAAGGCACGCCCGCCAGTCCCTCGACAGGCGGCACGAATGGCTCGCTACCTGTGGCGATTACAATGCGGGGCGCAGTCAGCTTGCGGCCACCCACTTGCACGGATTTCGGACCAGTCAATTTCGCCCAATCCTGGATGACCTCGCAGCCCATCCCTTCGAACCGCTCCACCGAATCATGCGGCGCGATCTTGGCTATGGCGTCGTGGATGTGCTGATGAACTCCGCTCCACTCCACCGTGGGCGCGGCCAGTTGCACGCCAGCGCGCATTTCCTCGCGCGCTTCGGCGGCGCGGCGCGCTGCGGCGATCAGCGCCTTGGACGGCACGCAGCCGTTGTTCAGGCATTCACCGCCCATCTTGTTGCCTTCGATCAGGGCAGTCCTAAGGCCAAATAGCGCGCAGCCGCCCGCTGCGGTAAGTCCCGCAGCGCCGCCGCCGATCACGATCACGTCATGCGTGTAATCCAAGGAATACTCCCGAAAGAAACCACACTAGGATGGCCGACGAAGCCCAACTCGTCCATGCATGCTTTCGGAACCTGAAGGACTAAAGTTTCATGAACCTGGAAAACAGCCAGAACTACTACGGCAAGGTGCTGGAAGGCTCCGCCGACCTGCGCACCGATGCCTGCTGCACATTCGAACTGCCCTTGCCTTCCATTCGCGAGGCGCTGCGCAACGTGCACGAGGAGGTGAAGGCACGCTATTACGGCTGCGGTCTGGTTGTGCCGCAGGCGCTGGAAGGGTGCCGCGTGCTGGACCTTGGTTCGGGCAGCGGGCAGGACGCTTACCTGCTCGCTCAGCTAGTCGGCCCTGACGGCAGCGTGACGGGCGTCGACGCAACGCCCGAACAGCTGGCCGTCGCCAATGCACATAAGGAATGGCATGCCGAGCGCTTCGGCTATGCCAATGTGGAATTCGTGGAAGGCGATATCGAGAAGCTGGACCAGCTGGGGCTGGAGCCGGGAAGCTTCGACATCATCGTCTCCAACTGCGTGATCAACCTCGTCGCCGACAAGCAGGCGGTCTTCAGCGCCGCGCACAAGCTGCTGAAGCCGGGCGGCGAGCTCTATTTCTCCGATGTCTATGCCGACCGCCGCGTGCCGGAACACTTGCTGGCCGACCCCATCCTGCACGGCGAATGCCTTTCCGGCGCGCTGTACTGGGGCGACTTCGAGCGGATCGCCAAGGCAACAGGCTTTGCCGACCCGCGCCTCGTCACCGACCGCCCCCTGGCGATCAACGATGCCGAAGCGGCGGAGAAGCTGGCGGGCATAAACTTCGTCTCCGCCACCTATCGCCTCTTCAAGCTTTCCGGGCTGGAGCCGCAGTGCGAGGACTACGGGCAGGCCGTTGTCTACCAGGGCACCGTTCCGGAGCACGAGAAGATATTCGAGCTGGACGCCCACCACGCCATCGAGGCAGGCCGCGTCTTCCCGGTGTGCGGGAATACCTGGATGATGCTGTGTGATACCCGCTTCGCCCCCCACTTCGACTTCATCGGTAATTTCTCGAAGCACTTCGGCGTTTTCCCCGGCTGCGGTTCGGCCGTGCCCTTCGGCCAGTCCGACGCGAACCCCGCCAAGTCTGAAGCACCCTGTTGCTAAAAGTTCTCGTCACTGGAGCCGCCGGGCTGATCGGTGGCGAAGTCTGCGCGCGGTTGGCAGCACGCGGGGCGCATGTAACAGCGCTGGTGCGCAGGACGCGCGAGGTGCGCGGCAATGACGGCACGCCGGTCGAAGGCATCCAAATCGTCTCCGGCGACGTGACGCAGCCTCTGATGGGGCTGGAATCTGCGCAGCATGACATCGACCTCGTGATTCACTGCGCGGCCGCGCTCGAATTCGATGCGCCGCGCGAAGTGCTGGCAGCGGTGAACGTAGAGGGCACTCGCAACGCGGTGGAATTTGCAAGAGCTTGCGGCGCGGGTTTCCTGCATGTCAGCACCGCCTATGTCTGCGGCGATCGCGACGGGGCGATCGCGGAAGGTCCGGTGCCGCCGGGCACCCGCTTCACCAACAATTACGAGGAAAGCAAGGCGCTGGGCGAAGCGGTGGTGGCCGAAAGCGGAGTACCATTCGCCGTGGCGCGGCCCTCCATCGTGCTGGGCGATCACGATAGCGGGGCGATCCGCGATTTCCCCTCGCTCTGCAACGTTTTCCGCCTCATGGCGCGCGGCAAGGTGAGCGTATTTCCCGTGCAAGAGGAAGCAACGCTCAATCTCGTTCCGCTCTGCCACGTGGCGGAAGGAATCGTACGGCTCGCCGAGGGTTTCGAGGACGCGCAGGACGGCTATTTCCACCTGGTGACCGGCGCGCCGATGCCCGCTGCCGAACTTGCGCATGGCGTGGCGCGGGTGGATCATTTCCCCGCCCCGCAGATCGTCGATCCGGCCAGTTTCGAAATCGGGAGCCTGCGCCCCGTTGAACAACTGCTGCTGGGCCGGATGCTGCAGACCTTCGGCGCGTACTTCACCCGCGACCCGCGCTTTCGGGACGACCGCTTTCGCGAACTCACGGGGCTGGAATGTCCGCAAACGGACAGCGCGTGGCTCGATCGCCTGATCGACTACGGGATCGCGGAGGGCTACCTCCCTAGCGAACGTCGGGGTAGTGCCGCTCTAGCCGTCGCCTAGCGCCAAGAGCCCACATCATGCCGACCTTGAGGTAAATCCAGTTGGCCTTGAGCGGCCCCCATTCGGCAATCCTGCGGTCGGAAGTCTCGATGGTTCGCGGCACCAGTCGCACCCGGCCAAGCCCGGTCATGCGGATGCACAGGTCCGCCTCCTCCATCACCTTCGCGGCCGGGTCGCATCCGCCGCTGGAAAGAAAATCAGCGCGGCGGAAGAACATGGCATGATCGCCGAACAGCAGCCGCGCGCCCTTGAAGAACAGTCGCGGACGGAACAGCAGCGGCGCGTACCAAGTCTTGGCCCAATTGTGCGCCGTGGTGCCCCAGCGCGTCTTCTCGCCCTTGATGACTGGCGTGAACCCGGCGAGCGCCGTCTTCGGGTTGGCCAAAGTGTCCTCGATCACGGCAACCATATCGACGGGCGGCACGGTATCTGCGTGCAAGACACAGACATTCACGGCAGTGGCTGCCGCGACACCCGCGTTGATCTGCAACCCGCGTCCGCGTTCTGTCTCGATCACTCGCCATCCAGCCGCGTGCGCGAGTTCGACGGTACGATCCTCGCTTCCCCCATCGACAAGAAGCACCTCGGCAGGTGCGGGATCAAGCCGCGCCACATCGGCAATGAGTTTCGGCAGAGCCTTCACTTCGTTCAGTGTCGGAATCAGCAGGCAGGTGTCGCTCACGGCGCGAGCTCTGGCCAGTTGGCAAGGTCTTCGGGCCTGTCGCAATCGTCGAGTTCGTCAAGAAGGCGGTAGGACACGCCGAGAGCCTGAAGCCGCGCCTCGGTCTCTCGCAGCACTTGTTCGGTGCCCCACTGCATATCGCACCAGAGTTCCGGAATGGGCTGCGTGAAGCCGAGCAGGTAATAGCCGCCATCGCTGGCAGGACCGATCACCACCGGCACCTCTTCCAGCGCCTTCGCCGCCTCGCGCAGATGCTGCGCTGTCAGCCCCGGAATATCCGCTCCGAGCAGGATTGCGGGAGCGTTCACGCGCGCCAGTCGTGCGCCCAAGTCGCCTTCGTCCTGTTCGACAAGTTGCACGTCTTCGCCAATCCATGTCGCGAAGTCCGCAGCGCTCGTCCCGGTGTAGTGCACTGCGAACGGCAAGCCACTCTCGCGCATCGTCGAAAGCGTCCGCTCGACAAGGCGGCGATGCAGATCTGCCGCGCCTTCCTCTCCCAAAAGCGGCGCAAGGCGCGTCTTGGCCTCGCCCGCACGAGGGTATTTCGCAAAAAGGGCAATTGTTGGCTGGACCATCACCTGTAGCTCTAACCGCTGGACGCGCCGGAAGCGAACGATCAGTGTGTTCGCCATGGCTTCCCGACTCGCCAAGTTTGCCGGCCTCGTCATCGCGGGCGCTGCCGTTGGCACCCTGCTGCTGGCCGAGCGCGCCCGCCCGCTGCGACAGCGCACGAGGGAGGAACTGCCGCGCCTCGCCCGCAATTCGGCAATGGGCGCGGCCTGTCAGGCAGTCATCATGGCGAGCGAGGCACCGATCACCGAGGCAATCGCGCGAGAGAACAAGCGCAAGCGGCGCGGTTTGCAGCACGCCATCGGCGGTCTGCCGGGGCGCGTGGCCGCGGTGCTGCTGATGGATTACACCTACTACCTCTGGCACGTCGCGACCCACAAGGTGCCGTTCCTCTGGCGTTTCCACCGGGTTCATCACGTCGACCCCGACCTCGACATGAGCACCGCCGTTCGCTTCCACGCGCTCGACATGCTCGTATCCACGCCGATGCGCATGTTGCAGGTGCGGATTTCCGGCGCGGACCCCGAAACGCATGATATCTGGCGCGGCTTCTTCTTCGGATCGGTGCTTTTCCACCATTCAAACCTGCGCCTGCCCGATGGAGTGGACGAGGCGCTGAGCACAGTCGTCACAACGCCGAAGATGCACGGCATCCATCACAGCCAGAAGCTGGACGAGATGGATTCCAACTGGACATCGGGGTTCAGTTTCTGGGACCGGCTACACGGCACTTTCCGCGCCGATGTTCCACAGGATGACATCACTATCGGCGTTGACGATCCGGCAGCCGAGCGTGACATTGCCCTGCTCCCCGCTCTCGAAGCGCCATTCACCGCCCACAGCCAGCGCGGCGAGCCTGCAGCTTCCTGAAAGCGCGCGACTTGTGCGCCCTCCCCGCTTGGTATAGCCTGTAACCAGGTTCCGCCCGCGTGGGCGGGTGATAGAATAGACGAAAGAATACCAGTTATGGCGGATATCAATCCGCCGGACCGACGTGAAAAGGCCAAGAACAGAGCGCCCGGGAGGGAAGCAGGGCGCCAGAACAATCGAAACGGCCACAACAGCAGTTCCGGCGAGCACAATGGCAGGACGCAGCGGGATACCCGCAACTGGCGCCGCCCCCCACACAAAAGCTACAAGCAGGCATATGCCGCGATAGACCTCGGCACGAACAACTGCCGTTTGCTGATCGCGCGTCCGAACGAAGAGAACTTCGTCGTGATCGACGCTTTCTCACGTGTGGTACGGCTTGGCGAGGGACTGGCACAGACGGGTCGCCTGTCCGACCACGCCATGGACCGCGCGTTGGGCGCGCTGAAGGTCTGTTCCGACAAGCTGCGCAAACGCAACGTGCACCTCGCCCGCTCGGTAGCGACCGAGGCGTGTCGCCGCGCTACCAATGGCGAGGCATTCATCGAACGCGTCAAAGACGAAACCGGCATCGTGCTGGATATCATCAGCGCGCAGGAAGAGGCGCGCCTTGCCGTGCTTGGCTGTCACATCCTGCTGGAAGACGGCATCGGCCCCGCGATCATCTTCGACATCGGCGGCGGGTCGACCGAACTGGTGCTGATCGAACCGGGTGCTCCTGTGCCACGCATCCTCGACTGGCAGAGCGTGCCGTGGGGCGTCGTGTCACTGTCGGAAACGGTTGGCGCAGAACCGCGCGACGATTCCGGACGTCTCGCGCGCTATGCGAAGATGAAACAGCTGGTGCTGGATAGCTTTGCCGAATTTGCCGAGCGCATCGAAAGTCATCAGGCACCCGAACAGCGCCTACTGGGCACCAGCGGCACGGTGACGACGCTTGCCAGCGTGCACCTCGGCCTGCCGCAGTATGATCGCAAGGCGGTGGACGGTCTGATCGTGCCGTCCGATTCGATGCGCGACATTTCGCAGCGCCTTTCCGGCATGTCGCCGGGAGAGCGAAGCCAGCTCGACTGCATCGGTTCGGACCGGGCAGACCTCGTCGTCGCCGGATGCGCCATTCTGGAAGCAATCCTCGAAATCTGGCCAGCAGAACGCTTGGGCGTTGCAGACCGCGGCATTCGCGAAGGTATCCTGCGCAGCCTGATGGCCGCCGATGCCGAGGGCATGGAAGCACAGGCCGCCTTGCGCCGCCTCAAGCAAGGGGCACCAAACTGATGGCACGCGCAGGACAGGATTCGCAGCGACGGCTTAAAAGCGCGAAGAAGCGCAAGGCCAGCTCGCAGCGATGGCTGGAGCGGCAGCTGAACGATCCATACGTAAAGCGTGCGAAAGACGAGGACTATCGCAGCCGCGCGGCTTTCAAGCTGATCGAGCTGGATGACCGATTCGGCCTGTTGAAAGGCGTGAAACGCGTTGTGGACCTTGGCATCGCGCCGGGCGGCTGGGCGCAGGTCGTGCGTCGCCGTGCACCGAGGGCCGGGATCGTTGGCATCGACATTCTGGAAACCGAACCGATCGAGGGCGTCGAGATCCTGCTGATGGATTTCATGGACGACGACGCGCCTGCTCGCCTGACAGAAGCGCTGGACGGTCCGCCCGATCTCGTCATGTCGGACATGGCTGCCAATACCGTTGGCCATAAGCAGACCGACCACCTTCGCACCATGGCACTGGTGGAAGCGGCGGCCTGGTTCGCCGTCGAAGTGCTGGAAAAAGGCGGCTCTTTCGTCGCCAAGGGCTTTGCCGGCGGGACGGACCGCGAGCTGCTCGACCTGCTGAAGAAGCACTTCAAGACGGTCAAACACGCCAAACCACCCGCCAGCCGAAAGGGCTCCAGCGAGTGGTATGTCGTTGCTCAGGATTTCAAGGGGCGCGGCGAGTAGTTCGCCGCCACCTTACCTTCAGGATAAGCGAAAAACTTATTCGCTGACGGCGGGCATGTCTTCAGACACGGGCTGTTCGCTGCCCATTGCGCCTGCGGCTTCTGCCGAATCGGCGGGTTCGCCTTCGGTCTGGCCGGGGCCTTCGCCCGCGCCGTCAAGCTCGCCTTCCACGTCAATCGCAGGGGCGGGTTCGGGCAGGTCCGGACCGCCGCCGAATTCACGCAGGTAAAGGATGACGTTGGCACGGTCTTCCGCGCTGGAGAGGCCGGCGAAGCTCATCTTGGTGCCATTGGCGAAAGCGCGCGGGCTGGTGAGCCATGCGTCCATCGCGTCGTAGTCCCAGCTGCCGCCCTTGTCCGCCAGAGCGGAGGAATAGGCATAACCGGCAGCATGCTCGCCGATGCCGGTGCCCAGAACACCGTAGAGATTCGGGCCGATACCGGCAGCGCCGCCCTGTTCGACAGTGTGGCAGGCGGTGCACTTGGCGAAGACGGCTTCACCCGCAGCGGCGGAACCGTTTGCCAGAAGCGTCGCGAAATCGGGGCCGGTATCGGCCGCCGCGCCTTCTTCTGCGGCTTCGATTACATAGCCGTATTCTTCAACGTGGCTGGCGAAGAACTTTTCGCTGACCGAGTTGAGGCCGAGGGCCACGATGCCGCTGGCAAGAACCCAGCCAAAGATGGTGTTGGTGTTGCTCATGTCGAAAATATCTGCCGGTTTGAACTCTACGCGGGTGCGCTCTAGTGCGCAGCGGCGCGCTTCGCAAGGGCGTATGCACGCTTGTCGGCAGGGCATCCCCTCGCTACCGGCTTTTCCCCTATGGATTCGTATCCCGCACCCGCTCTCGCACTGGTCGAGAAAATGCACGCAGCCGCGGCTGAGGAGCCCGCGCGCGCCATCGCCTTCCAGGGCGCTCCCGGTGCCAATTCGCACCGCGCCGTGACGGAATGGGACCCGCACGCCCTTCCTCTGCCGTGTTTCAGCTTCGCCGCCGCGATCGAGGCGGTTGAAGAAGGCCGCGCATGCTGCGCCATGATTCCCATAGAGAACTCACAGGCAGGCCGCGTGGCCGATATCCATTTCCTGTTGCCGGAAAGCGGCCTCTATATCGTGGGCGAGCATTTCCTTTCCATCGAGCATTCGCTGATGGCGCTCGATACCAAGGGCCCGTTCAAAGGCGCTTTCAGTCACCCTCATGCACTCAGCCAGTCGCGCCATTACCTGAAGAACAAGGGCATCGTACCGCTCGCTCATGCCGATACGGCGGGCGCGGCTGCGCACGTGGCGGAACTTGGCGATCCCGAATTCGCGGCTATCGCGCCGAATCTCGCTGCCGATCTCTACGGTCTGAAGATCGTGGAAGAGAACGTCGAGGATTCGCACGATAACACCACGCGCTTCGTGGTGCTGGCTCGCGAGCCGCTCGATCCCGCGACGCTGGAGGGTCAGGAAACGATGACCACCTTCGTTTTCGAGGTGAAGAACATTCCCGCAGCGCTCTACAAGGCGATGGGCGGCTTCGCCACGAACGGGGTGAACATGACGAAGCTGGAAAGCTACCAGAAGGGCGCCAGCTTCTCTGCCACCATGTTCTATGCCGACATCATCGGCGCGCCGGGCGATCCGGCGGTGGATCGGGCGATGGAAGAGCTGGCATTCCACTGCAAGGGCGTGCGCATGTTCGGCACTTACCCGCTGGCCCGTCAGCGCGGCTGAGCCGTGAAACTTACGCCGGACGCGTTCGACATCGCCCCCGATCCGCTGGAGGCGCCCGATGTGCTCGCCCTGCTGGAGCGACATCTGGAGGAAATGCATCGCTGCTCTCCGGCCTGCAAAGTCCACGCGCTGGATGCCACGCGCCTGAAGCAGCCGGGCGTCACCTTCTTCGCCGCGCGCCTGAATGGCGAACTTGCCGCTGTTGGAGCGCTGAAATCCCTTGGCAACGGCCAGGGCGAGATCAAGTCGATGCGCGCCGCCGATAGCCATCGCGGCACCGGCGCGGGCGAGGCGATCCTCCTGCATCTGATTGCCGCCGCGAAAACGCAGGGCATGACCTGGCTGGGGCTTGAGACAGGGCGGCACGAAGTTTTCGAGCCTGCGCACCGGCTATACGAGAAGCACGGCTTCAGTCCGTGCGATGACTATGCCGACTATGTTCTCGACGATTTCAGCCTCTGCATGGGCAAGGACCTCTAGGCCATTTCCTGCGCTGCGCAGTTGCGGGCGATGAACTGGTCGTGCGGGGGTAGCCGGCTGGCGGCCTGTGCGCATTCGCTGGCGATGCGGCGCACCTGCCGGGCAATGTCCGCAGGGTCGGCCCGGTCTGCCAGCGCGTGAACGCCTTGCGGCAGGAAGCGCTGTCCGATCAGCATGGATGCCCAGCTGCCGATCTGGAACAGGTGTCCGCCGTCCACAGCCAGATGTCCGCGTGCACGCCAAACATCCAGCGTTTCCGCCAGGCTATCGGGCACGTCCATGTTGCGGGTGTAGCGCCAGAACTCGGAATCGTCGCGTTCCGTTAGCTTGTAGTGAGCGATGATGAAGTCGCGCACCTGCTCCCACTCGGTGCGGGTGCGGGCGTTGAACTGGTCGCGCAGGGCCGGGTCCATCGCGCGGGTCGGGAACAGCTCTATCAGCCGTTCCAGCGTGCTTTGCACGAAGTGGATCGAGGTAGACTCGAGCGGTTCGAGGAACCCCGAGGAGAGGCCCACTGCCACGACGTTGCCCACCCATGACCGTTCGCGTCGCCCGGTGCGGAATTTGACGAGACGCGGGCTATCCAATGCTTCGGCATCAAGTGTTGCCAACAGGCGCTCTTCCGCCTCGCTTTCGCTGGAAAAGGCGCTGGCGAATACGTGGCCGTTGCCCGTGCGGTGCTGCAACGGAATGCGCCATTGCCAGCCGACCGGATGCGCGATGCCTTGCGTGTAGGGCTTGAGACCGCTGTCCGCACGCTTCGACGGTACGGCGAGAGCACGGTCCGAAGGGATCCATTTCGACCAGTCGGTCCACGGCTCGTCCAGTTCGGTACCCAGCAGCAGCGAGCGGAAGCCGGAGCAGTCTATGAAAAGGTCCGCTTCCAGCTTGCGCCCGTCTTCCAGAACCACTCCGGAAACGAAGCCGCTTTCACCGTGGCGCTCTACCCCGGTGATCAGGCCTTCCACTCGCTCAACCCCGCGGCTTTCCGCCACGCGGCGAAGGTGTGCTGCGTAGAGGTGCGCATCGAAGTGATAGGCATGGGTGTAACGGTTGCGCACCTGCGTTTTGTCCGGGCCCGAGGGCGCGAAGCGATCCTGTGCAGCGGCATGATAGGCAACGTGGCATTCCTGCCATTCGGGATAGTCTGCCCCATCATCCGCCGTGCGGCCCAGCAACCACCAGTGGTGCAGTTTCACCAGTGCATCGAGTTCCCGCCCCACTGCGCCGAACTGGTGCAGGTACTTGTCGCCAACGCGCCCCCAGTTGTGGAACTCGATACCCAGCTTGAAGGTGCCGTTCGTTTCGGCAACGAACTGGCGCTCGTCCAGGTTCAGGAAGCGATTGAACTTCTGCATCGGCGGGATCGTTGCCTCGCCCACGCCGACGATGCCGATCGCATCGCTTTCCACCAGTTGCACCTGCACATCGCGCGACAAGGCAGTCGCCAGCGCTGCGGCGGCCATCCAGCCCGACGATCCGCCGCCCACCACCAGAACCTTGCGAACCCGCTCCTCGCGAGGAGATTGCAGGGCATATTCGCCATTCGAAATCTGCGTCATGGCGGTCCTTTTGCGGATTTGTTCGCGGCGATGCAATGGAGAGGCGTTGCGTCCCATGCGCTCTCATGCAACCAAGTATTTGTGACGACGGGCCAAGGCACTGCTGCGCCGCCTGCAAAGGCGGGAGATTTCGGATCGGCGTGGCGAGAGCTGCAGGCCGACGAGCAAATCCAGTTCGCGCCCGTCGAGATGCCGGAACCCGATCCCCCGCCCGACTGGCTGGCGGAACTGATGGAATGGCTGTCCGATCTTTTCTCTCCCGTGGGCAACACGCTGACCGACATCTGGCCGGTGCTGATGTGGGTGCTGATCGGCGTGGTCGTATTGGTGGTTCTCTACTTCCTCTACGAGACATTCGGACCCGGCTTCAGACGCCGCAAAAGCGAGGGCGAGGCCGAATGGGTGCCGGAAGAAGGCGCTGCGCTGGCATTGCTGGAAGAGGCAGACCGGCTGGCGGCGACGGGCGACTATGACGAGGCGACGCACCTGCTGTTGAAGCGCTCGGTGAACCAGATCGCCGAGGCGCGGCCCGACCTTGTCGAGCCCAGCAGCACAGCGCGCGAACTGGCAGCGGAGCCGCGCCTGCCCGAAGCTGCGCGCACCGCATTCGGCCTGATCGCCGCGCCGGTGGAGCGCAGCCTGTTCGCGCTGCGCAAGCTGGAAGAAGGCGACTGGCAATCTGCCCGCGCCGCCTATGCAGACTTCGCCCTTGCCCAGAAGGCGATTTCGGCATGAGCCGGCGCGTCAATCCATTCCATCCGGGCGTGGTGCTGGGCCTGCTGGCAGTAGGTACTTTGGCCTTCATGCTGCTCCTCTATTCGCTGGGTCAGGGATGGACCGGCGGCGAGGATCGCAATGGCGGCAACCATGCCGCGGGCAACGGGCTGAACGGATATTCCGGCCTTGTCCGCCTGCTCGAAGACACCGGCAACGAAGTCATCGTCTCGCGCAACCCGGCGGATCTGCGAATGTACGGCGTGCAGATTCTGACACCGCCGATGGGCAGCAGCGCGGAGGAGATCGACGAGCTGCTGGAGCAGCGCGAGCAATGGGCCGCCGGTCCGACGATGCTCATCCTGCCGAAGTGGCTCGCCATGCCGATCCCCGAAATGGAGAATGTCGAGCGCGAGGAAGGCTGGGTCGCCCTGATGGGTGCCATGTCGCCAACGTGGTTCAGCGAACTGGAGATCGGCGAAGGGGCCGAGCTTGCAATTGGCGAGACTGGCGGCTGGCAGGGCCTTGGCCAATCGGGCGACTTGCCGGACGAAAGCCAGGTGCAGGCGCTCGTCGGCGATGACGATAAACGGATGCGCCCGATAATCGTCGACGGCGAAGGCGACGTGCTGGCCGCCGAACTCGTCCGTAAGGGCAGCGACAACACGTGGCCCGTCTTCGTCGTGTTCGAGCCGGACCTGATGAACAATTACGGCATGGCCGATCGCCAACGTGCGTCAATGGCATTGCAACTGGTGGAGCAGGCGAAAGGCGGCGGAAACTATCCGATCCGTTTCGATCTTTCGCTCAATGGCCTGGGCGCTTCGGAAAACCTGCTTACGCTGGCCTTCCGCCCGCCGTTCCTCGCCGCGACGCTGTGCATGCTGCTGGCAGCACTTGTAATAGCATGGCGCGCTTTCCGCCGGTTCGGCCCTGCCGTGGCGGAAGCTCCGGCAATGGCCAAGGGCAAGCGCCAGCTGGCTCGCAACGGCGCGGCATTGCTGCAGCGGGTCAAGCGCTGGCACCTGCTCAAGAAACCATATGAAGACATGATCGGGCGGCGCGTGGCCGCTGCGCTCGGGCTTCGCCACGGACATGCCGAGAGCCGCGACGTGGAGATAGACCGCGTCCTCGCCCGCCGCGGCCATGATGGCCCGACCTATTCCAGCCTTGCCGAAGACCTGCGCGAAGCACGCCGCCCGGGAGAAATCCTGCGCGCGGCGCGCCGCCTGAAGACATTTGAAAGGACGCTGACACAATGAGCGAGACACCTGCGAGCATGACGCTCGAACAGACGGCCGAAATGGCCAATACGATCCGCGCCGAGGTCGGCAAGGCTATCGTCGGCATGGAAGGCGTGGTGGACCACCTGCTGATCGCCCTGATCGCGCAAGGCCATGTGCTGCTGGAAGGTCCTCCCGGAACGGCCAAGACCTTCCTCGCGCAGTGCTTTGCCCATGCGACGGGCATGGAATTTGGCCGAATCCAGTTCACGCCCGACCTGCTGCCGGGCGACATTCTCGGCTCCAACCTGTTCAACTTCCAGACCAGCCAGTTCACCCTCACGCGCGGCCCTATCTTCCGCGAACTGCTGCTGGCTGACGAGATCAACCGCACGCCGCCAAAGACGCAGGCCGCGCTGCTGGAGGCCATGCAGGAACGCAAGGTGACGCTGGACGGGGAAACGCATGCCCTGTCCGACAACTTCATGGTGGTCGCGACGCAGAACCCGATCGAGAACCAGGGCGTCTATCCCCTTCCCGAAGCCCAGCTGGACCGTTTCGCTTTCAAGCTGCTGGTGCCCTACCCCAGCGCCGAGGAAGAGGCGAAGATCGTCAAGCGTTTCGGCGAACGCGCCGGGCCGCAGGGACCGCTCGATTTCGGGATCGGGCAGGTGGCGAATGCAGGTGTCATCTCCGCCGCGCAGAGGGCAGTGAAGGACGTAACGCTTTCGGACGAGGTGATCGGCTACACCGTCGCCCTGGTGCGTGCCACGCGCGAGAATTCGGACATCGCCAATGGCGCATCTCCGCGCGCCGCGGTGCTGCTGGCCAATGCTGCGCGCGCCCGCGCTGCTCTGGAAGGCCGTGGATACGTGATCCCAGACGATGTGAAGGCACTAGCCACGGCTTGCCTGCGCCACCGTCTGCTGCTCTCGCCCGCTGCCGAAATCGAGGGCAGGCAGGTTGAGGAACTGGTCGCCAGCCTGATCGAAGAGACAGAGGCACCGCGCTAACCGCCGTGAACGCGCTGCGATCCTTTCTGGCCCGGTTGCCGACAATTCCCATCGTGCCCACCGCGCGCACGCTGGTGCTGCTGGTGCTGCTTCTGCCGCTGGCCGTAGTTATCGCAGCCACCGCGCCCAGCGCATGGGTCGTCGCGCCCGCTGCCGCACTGGCGCTTCTCTCATTGGCGGTGCTTGACGGTTGGCTTGCGGGCAAGCTGGTAAGCTTTACCTATCATGTGCCGCCCGACGCTGAAGTCGGGCAGGTGGCACCGATCCGCGTTGAAGCGGAGATCGAGCGCGACAGTGACGCCGCCCTGCCCGAAGCCGCCTTGGGTTTTGAACCGCGCCTCTCCGAAGGTGGTGCTGCCAATTTCCGCCTTCAACCCACTGGCAAGCCCGGCATGTTCGCTGGCGAAGGCAAAGTCGTTCCGGTGCGGCGCGGGCCCGGTGAACTGCACGACTTCTGGCTGCGCTGGAAAGGCCCGCTGGGCCTTGCTACGCGGCAGAGGCACGCTAAGCTGGACGCGCACATCCGTGTCTGGCCCGATCTCTCGCCCGTCCGGTCCCCCGTGCTGCAAAGCTTCCTGCGCGACAGCCAGTTCGGCATCGTCGCGCGCCGTATCCGCGGCGAAGGCACCCAGTTCGAGGCGCTGAGCGAGTATCAGCCCGGCATGGATCGTCGCCGCATCGACTGGAAAGCGAGCGCACGCCACACCGCGCTCTACGCCCGCGAGAACGAGGCGGAGCGCGACAACCAGATCGTTTTCGCCTTCGATTGTGGCCAGTCGATGATCGAGCCTGTTGATGGCCTGCCGCGCCTCGACCGGGCCGTCTCCGCTGCTCTGATGGCCGCCTATGTCGCGCTGAAAGGCGGCGACAAGGTGAGCCTTTTCGGTTTTGCCGACCATCCGCAGTTGATGACGCCATTTGTCACCGACACGCGCGCATTCCATCGCTTGCAAAGTGCAGCAGGCGATCTCGACTACATCCCGCGCGAACCGAATTACACGCTGGCGCTGGCAACGCTGACGGCACGGCTGAAGCGGCGTAGCCTGATCGTGCTGTTCTCCGATTTCTCCGACCCGACCTCTGCCGAACTGATGGTCGAAAGCGTCGAGCGGCTGGTGCGACATCACCTCGTGATCTTCGTCACCATGGTCGATTCCGAGCTGGAGGAACTGGCTGACCACGATCCCGATACGCTGGGAGACGTGGCCGTGGCCGTCACCGCCGATGCCCTCACTCGCCAGCGCGAACTCGTGCTGACGCGGTTGAAGCGACTTGGCGTCAACGTGATCGAGGCACCGCACCAGTCAATCGGCTATCGCCTGATAGACCTTTACCTCGAAACCAAGCGCGCGGAGGCAATCGGCTGATGGTGCTGGACCTGTTCAGGAAGGCGGAGATCGAGCCGCCCGCCGATATCGAGGCCGCATCACTGCGTTCCGACCGTTTCCGGCTGGAGCGCGAGGGAGACTGGAAACGGCTCGACCAGATCGTCACCTCGCTGGAGAAGAATAGCCCGCGCCGCATCAGCGACGAGGACTTGCTCGATTTGCCGGTCCTCTATCGCAAAACCGCCTCCAGCCTCGCTGTCGCGCGGGAGACCTCGCTCGATGCCGCGACGCTCGGCTACCTCGAATCGCTAGTGCGGCGCGCGTGGTTCCAGGTCTATGGGCCGCGCATCGGCCTGTTCGGCTGGTTGCGCCGTTTCCTCGGCGGCGGCTGGAGCGCTTCAGTGCGAGCGATCTGGCTGGATATCTGCATCACCTTTGCCGTCATGGTGGCGGGCACGATTGTAGGCTGGCTGCTCGTCGATCAGGACGAGCGCTGGTATTATTCGCTGGTGCCCGGCGGCATGGCCGGGGGCCGCGCGCCAGGGGCGGATCCGGAAGTGCTGCGAGAAAGCCTCGGCACGGCGGAGAGTTCGGACGGGCTCGGTGTATTCGCCACCTACCTGTTCTCCAACAACACGGGTGTTTGCATTCTCGCCTTCGCGCTTGGCTTTGCCTTCGGCGTGCCGACGTTGCTGCTGATGGTCTACAACCTCGCCCTGCTGGGCGCGATGTTCTGGGTGTTTCAGGATGCCGGAATGGGCCTCGACTTCGCGGCATGGCTGAGTGTGCACGGCACGACGGAGCTTGGTGCGATCCTCCTCTCAGGCGCGGCCGGGCTTCACGTCGGGCGCACGATGGCTTTCCCCGGTGATCGCACCATCCTTTCCGCCATGCAGACCGCTGGCATACGCGCTGCGCAGGTGATGGCGGGCTGCACCATCATGCTGATCGTCGCCGGCCTGCTCGAAGGTTATGCCCGCCAGCTTGTCGGCAGCACGCCCTCGCGCTTTGCCATTGGCGGGGCGATGCTGGCGTTGTGGGTGATCTATTTCGCCTTCGTCCCTGCGCCGCGGGAGAGCGAGACATGAACGCGGTCTCTCCCCGTGCGATATTGAAGTCCGACCAATCGAAGCGCGAACGCACTCTGGTGACGCCAGAAGGCCTGTCCCTGCCTCTGACCGTAGCGAGCAGAGGCGCGCGAGCCGGTGCGCTGATCCTCGACATGGTTTTCCTGATGGTCCTTACCATCGTCCTCATGATGGTGCTCTACGCCATCGGCTTCGGTATGCTGGACGCAGGCTCAAGCGAGGAAGTGGGGCCGGTAATGCAGGGCCTGATGATCGTCGCCATCCTCCTCGGATTCCTGTCGCGTTACGGCTATTTCCTGTGGTTCGAGCTTGGTCCGCGCGCAGCGACGCCGGGCAAGCGGCTGGTCGGCATCCGCGTGGCGGCACGAGACGGCGGGCGGCTGACTGCCGAAATGGTGATCGCCCGCAACCTGATGCGCGATGTGGAAGTATTCCTGCCCATGTATTTTCTGCTGGGCGGAGGCCAAACAGCTGGCGTCGCGGGGCTCGCCGCCTTCTTCTGGCTCGCCGTTTTCGTGCTGTTTCCTTTCTTCAACAAGGATTCCCTGCGGGCTGGCGACGTGGTGGCGGGGACCTGGGTGGTCGAATCCGAGAAGGCCAAGTTGAAGGAAGCCATGTCCCTCGCTCCCGATCACAAGGACCGTTTCCAGTTCGGCGAGGCAGAACTGTCGATCTATGGCGAGCACGAATTGCAGGTGCTTGAAAAGGTGTTGCGCGACAACAGGCCGCAGTCCCTGCGCGAAGTCGCCGAAGCCATTACCGCCAAGATCGGCTGGCAACTTGGCACCGATGACGAGCGCGAATTCCTCGAGGCATTCTACGCGGCGTTGCGCGGACACCTCGAGGGCAATATGCGCTTCGGCAAACGCAAACGGAACAAGTATTCATGACATTGCTGCGCGATGCTACGCCTGACGATGCTGCGGCCTTGGCTCGGCTGGGGCACGAGAGCTTCTGCCACGCATTCGAACATCTTTATCGACAAGAAGACCTGCTGCCGTTCCTTAACGAGGTTTATTCGCCCGAAGCAGTGGCCACCGAGATCGCCGATCCGGGCATTCGCCACCAGTTGACGCAGGATGATCCAGACGCTCCGCTCAGCGCCTACATCAAGGTGAAGTACGACAGCCCCTACACCGAATTTTCCGATGCGAAGAACCCGCTTTGCCTCGGCCAGCTCTATACCGATCCGGCACGAACCGGCGAAGGACTTGGCGCAGCGTTAATGGACTGGTGCCTTGACCTGGCGCGGGAGCGTGGGTGCGATGCGGTGCAGCTTTCGGTCTATAGCGAGAACTTTGGCGCACAGCGATTTTATCAACGCTACGGCTTTGAAAAGATTGCCGATATCGGCTTTTGGGTGGGCGAGCAGCGCGACGCTGAATTTCTTTACGAATTGCGCCTCTGACCATTGCAAAACCACTTTGGGTTAAGACGGCCTTAGGGCTTTTCGGTCATACCCTCTGGCAATGGGAAACGCTGCATTTCAACTGCCCGCCTTTGACGAGGCACCGGCACGTCCGCTGGCCGATGAACTGGTCAACGATCCGGCTATCGACCGCATTCTGGAAACCGTACGCGGTCACCTAGGTCTCGAGATCGCCTTTGTCTCGCGCTACGTCGAGAACGAGCAGCGAGAACTCACCCACGTGAGCACCGATCTCGACCTGCCGATGGGCGCGGGCTTTCGCGAGGACCGCGAGGACAGCTATTGCTGGCACATCCTGCACGGTCGTCTTCCCGAGCTGATCCAGGACCCTGCCGATCATCCGCTCGCGCAAAAGCTGGCGATCACGAAACTCCTGCCGGTCGGATGTCACGTGAACACACCCCTGCGACTGGCCGACGGCACCGTATGGGGCAGCTTCTGCGCACTTGGCCGCCAGCCCGATCGCAACATGAACACGCGCGATCTTGCCATTTTGAAAAGCTTTGCCGGTCTCGTAGGCGAACGTATCGAATCCTCGCTGCAAGAGGATGAAGGCCTGCGCCAGGCGCGCAAGCGGGTCGAAGCCATGCTTGATGGGCACGCAGTGACCATGTTCCAGCAACCGATCCACGATCTACAGAGCGGCAGGCCGGTGGGCGTGGAATGCCTTGCCCGTTTCCCAGACCTGACCAAGCGCGGACCGCAGGCATGGTTCGACGACGCAGAGAGGGCTGGACTTGGCAACCAGCTTGAAATGACTGCGGTACGCTGCGCGCTGGAAACTGTGGGCACGGTCCCAGATGGCATCTACGCCGCGATCAACGCATCCCCGGCTACCATACTTTCGGGCGAGCTACGCAAGGTGCTGGAGGAATCCGGCGCAAAAAACCTCGTGATCGAGGTGACCGAGCACCAGGCCGTCGAATGCTTCGACGCCCTCGCCCGCGAAATCGCCGCGATCAAGCCCTATGCCCGGGTCGCCATCGACGATGTCGGCACTGGCTATTCCGGCCTTCGTCACCTGATCGAACTGCAGCCCGATATTCTCAAAATGGACATGCTGCTGACGCGCGAATGCGACAAGGACCCGGCCCGACGCGCGATAGCCGCTGCCATGGTCCAGTTCTCACGCGATATCGGCGCCAAGCTGGTGGCCGAGGGGATCGAGACCGAGGAAGAGCGCGCCGTGATGCAGAATCTGGGCGTCGACTATGGTCAGGGTTATTTCTTCGCCCGCCCGCTGCCCGTCGTGGCGGCGCAGCAGCACCTTCTGGGTGTGACCATGGAAGAGTGAACGCCTACTCCTCGCCGCGCAGTTCGCGCTGCTGCCTGCGGGTCATGTCCCGCGCGGCGTAAATGTCGCCGCCCTCGATCTGCACGTCCATTCGCTTGCGATCGTTCTCGCGATACGTGGTCTCCGCTTCGTCGATCTCGCGTTCGCTCAGGCCAAGATTGTCCAGCGCCATGCGGGCCACGGTGATGGCGCTCTCGTACACTTCGCGGATGATGTATTCCGCCTTGCTCCCTGCAAGGTTGATAACACTGCTCCGATCAAACCCGCGCACGTAGATCGCCGCATTGGGGAAGGTGTCTGCAACAGAGTCGATGAATTCGCTTTCGGGCACCTCGTCCATACAGAACATGATAAGTTGCGCATCCTGCGCGCCCGCCTGGCGCAGCAGGTCCATCCGCGTGCCGTCGCCGTAATAGACCTTGCTGCCGAATTCCTCGGCAGTGTCGATCTGCTCGTTCTTGCGGTCGATCAGGGTAACGGAAAGCCCCCCAGCCAGCAGCGTCTGCGCCACGGTCTGTCCAAAGCGACCGAAGCCCACCACGATAGCGCTCGCACCCTCGTTCTGCGGTTCCTCACGTGTCTCGCCCTCACCCTTTGGCTCCTGCCGAATACGGCGCGTGGCGATCATGAGGAAAGGTGTTGCCGCCATCGAAAGCGTGACGATGGCACCGAACAGGCTCGATTGCTCCGAACTGATGAGCTGCCCCTGCACCGCCTGGGTGTAGAGAACGAAAGCGAATTCACCCCCCTGGCTCAGCAGCAGGCCAAGCGCCAGCGCGGCACGCCAGCGCATCTTCATCAGCAAGCCAAGGCCCATGATGATCGCGGTCTTCACCACGATCAGCAGCACGGCGAAGCCGATCACGAACAGCGGATTTTCGGCGATGACGCCAAGGTCCAGCATCATGCCCACTGCCACGAAAAACATGCCGAGCAGGATCGCGCGGAACGGTTCGATGTCGGCTTCAAGCTCGTGGCGGTAGCGCGTGTCGGCCAGCATGACGCCGGCAATGAACGCGCCCAGCGCTGCGGAAAGGCCCAGCGCTTCCATGACAACAGCGCTCGCCAGCACGGTGAAGAGCGCCGCAACGATGAACAGTTCGCGCTCTCCCAGCGACCCGATCAGGCTGAAAAGCGGCCGGATCAACAGGCGGCCTGCCACGATCAGACCCAGCACCGCTGCCAAGGTGAGCAGGCCCAGCATCCAGCCCGACGGCCCTTCGTCAGCGCCCGATCCCAGCGCTGCCACGATAGTGATGAGCGGAATGATCGACAGGTCCTGGAACAACAGGATGGCAAATGCGCGCTCGCCAAAGGGCGTGCGCAGGCGGCCGCCAGCTTGCAGCATCGGCAGGACCTGCGCGGTGGAGGAAAGCCCTAGCGGCAGGCCGATTGCCAGTGCCGCAGCGAAGGGATAGCCCGCGAGCGCCAGCACGGTCGCGCTCACCGCGAGACCACAGGCCGTCACCTGTGCCAGTCCAAGTCCGAAGATGGCGCCTTTCAGTCGCCACAGGCGCGCCGGGCTTAGCTCCAGGCCCACAACGAACAACAGCATGACTATGCCGAGTTCGGCGATCTCGGCCATCTCCTCGGCTCCGCCAACAAGGCCAAACACATGCGGCCCCAGCAGCGCGCCCGCCACGAGATAACCGAGCGTCGCCCCCAGCCCCACGCGGCGGAAAGCGAGCACGGCGACCATGGCAAAGCCGAGCATCAGCAGTGCGTCGCGCAGCATGAAGCCGGCTTCGGAGTGTTCCATCGACTAGTTCCCGCCCTTCAAAGCCATTTCCATTTCCAGAACAGCACCAATTGTACTGCGAGGATCGCTGTACACAGGCCGACGACGACCCAGAAGGCGTCTGCGTCGTTCACACCCGGCATGCCGCCGACATTGATGCCCAGCAGTCCGGTAATGAAGCCCAGCGGAAGGAAAATGCCCGCCACGATGGTAAGCAGGTAAGTCGCCTGTTCGTTCCTCGCGATCGAACGACCGCGAATATCATCCATCAGCACGACGGCACTTTCCTTGCTGATGTCGAGGTCTTCCAGATAGCGTCGCAGCCGGTCGATGGACTCGGCGATCTCGCGCCTGTCGTGCTGCTCGAACCAGTCGGGCGCGTAGCGAGAGATCGCCTCGAGCGCCTCGTGCATCGGCCCCATGTGGCGTTTCAGGCCAAGGCAGTTGCGGCGGATGATGGCGATCTTCTCCAGCATTTCTTCCGCGTCGCCGTCCTGCTCCTGCTCTTCCAGCGCATCGAGATGTTCGTTCATGTCGACGATGGAGCGGTTCATGCGGGTAATCATGGCCTCGGTCAGCTCGGTGATCAGCGCGCCCGCATCGGTCGGCCCCGCCTCGCGCCGGTCGATCATCGCCAGCACCCGGCGCGGGGTCTGCAAGGGATGGCGGCGCAGGGTGATAAGGCGCTTGCCGTCGCACCACAGCTGCATGGAAAGCATGTCCTCCGGCTCGGCCCCGGGATTGAAATTGATGCCGCGCAGGGTAGCCACCAGCGTATTGCCTTCACGAAAGGCGCGTGGACGGGTGCGGTCGCTTACCAGCAGTTCGCGGGTTGGCTCGGGAATCTGCATGTCCTCCAACCACTCCTCAACTCCCGGGCGATTGCGGCACAGGTGCACCCACATGACTTCGCCCTCGTTCGAAGGTTGCCAGTTGCGCGCCTCTTCCCATTCCAAAGGCCTGCCTGCGCCCACGCCATCCAGCACGCGGGCGAACAGCAGCGGGTGATCGTCAGGGCAGTCGTCGCGGCCCTGCTGGGCGAGCGCGATGTTCTTTTCTTCCTCTTCAGGGTCTTCCATCCCGCTCTCATGCCGCAATTGCGCGCCGGTGTCATCGGCAGGCGAGAACTATCAGGCCGTCGCCCCTTCAACTGCCGCGCCAACACCTTCATCGCGGTGCGTCGGCACAGTGATCAGCACCGTCAGCCCGGTGGCAACGAGGATACCGATGGCAAGGAAGAACAGCGGCGCCTGCAATCCGCCAAAGCCCGCCAGCAGGGCGAATGTGAAGCCTGCAAAGCTGGTGCCCTGATTGACGAAGGCCATGTAGATAGAGAACTGCGTCGCCCCCGTCTTCGGGTCGCAGAATGCCATGTTGATTGCGCCGTTACCCGTCCCCACGAGATTGTAGAGCACTGTCCAGCTGATCGCGATTGCCCAGACCATCCAGCCCTGATCCCACAGCGGCTCCGACAGGGCGATCGCTGCAATCACCAGGGCGAACAGGGCGTAAGTCACGATCTGGAATGGCTTCGCGCCCATTCTTGAACACGCCCATCCGCCAAGGCACATGGCGACCATCGCAGATGCGAGCTGGGCGGTGCCGTTCGCCGCACCGATCTCCGCCTCGTTCCAGCCTGCGTAGTTCGCGGCGATCAGCGGCACGGCGACGGCCATCGTCCCGTAGCCGAGACCCCGAAGGAAGATAGAGCCGCTCCAGATCAGGCTGTCGCGGCGGATCAGGTGGTGGAATGCCTCCTTCACCAGATCCACCCAGCTGTCTGCCTGTATCGCGAGGCTGGCGGGTGATGTGTCGCCATCGCTCCACGGCAAGCGGCGCTCCCCCGCACGCTCCCGCACCCAAACGAGGTAGGCGGTGATAAAAATGATTACGACCGCAGCGCTGACGTATCCCGCGCCCACCCCGAACTGGTAAATGATCAGACCGGCGATTGAGGCGGTAATCGCGATGCCCAGCGCCTGCCCGCCTGCCATGATGCCGCCGGCATAACCGCGCTCGTCCCTGTCGCAAATGTCGACGGCCAGCGCATCAGCAGCCACGTCCTGAAACACCACGGCAAGGCTGACGATGAAGGCGATTGCGCCCAGCAGCACTTCGTCACGCGGCCCCGGCCCCAGCATCGCGCACAGCAACAGGCTTGTGATCATCACGGCCTGAGAACCGATCAGCCACGCCCTGCGCCGGCCCATCGGCAGGTAGGCGTATCTGTCCATCAGCGCGCCGTTGATGAATTTCAGGCTCCACGGGATGGAGGCCATGCCGATGACATAGCCGATCTCTCCGGCCGTTGCGCCGCTGGCCGCCATCCATGCCGGGATCGCGAATTCCAGCAGCCCGATGGGGATGCCTTGCGCCAGGTAGAGAATGAGAATCGTCGACAACCGCATCCCGCGATTGTCCGTCATGCACGGGTTCGCAAACACTTCTCGCCCCCTCGAAAGCGTTCGTGCGACCCGCAATGTGAAGCGAAGTGTCCGCCGGAATGCCGGATAAGTCAAATTTCACGGAGGACATGGCCGAGAGGCCGTCATTGCCCCTTCATACAAGCGGGCCTATATCCGCCCCATGTCCGCAGACGCCATTTCCAAGGTTCGCCCCTGGCGCATGATAGAGCGCCGCCAATCCCGCCAGATCATGGTCGGCAATGTGCCGGTCGGCGGCGATGCCCCGATCACCGTGCAGACGATGACGAACACGCCGACGGAGGACGTGGGCGCGACCATCGACCAGATCCGCCGCTGCGAGGATGCAGGCGCGGACATTATCCGCGTGTCCTGCCCCACGGCGGAATCGACTGCGAACTTCGAAAAGATCACGCAGGCGGCGAACATCCCGATCGTTGCCGACATCCATTTCCACTACAAGCGCGCGCTGGAAGCTGCCGACAAGGGTGCGGCTTGTCTTCGCATCAACCCCGGGAACATCGGTTCGTCGGATCGCGTGGCCGAAGTGGTCCGCGCCGCGAAGGCCAACGGCTGCGCCATCCGTATCGGCGTAAACGCGGGCAGCCTAGAAAAGGACTTGCTGGAGAAGTATGGCGAGCCCTGCCCCGAGGCGCTGATCGAAAGCGCGCTCGATCACATCAAGCTTCTGCAGGACCATGATTTTCACGAATACAAGGTGGCCGTGAAAGCAAGCGACGTGTTCCTTGCGGTGGCTGCCTATCATGGTCTCGCCGAAGCGGTGGATTGCCCACTGCACCTCGGCATAACCGAAGCGGGCGGCCTGATCGGCGGCACTGTCAAAAGCTCCATCGGTATCGGAAGCCTGCTGTGGGCGGGCATCGGCGATACCATCCGCGTCTCGCTTTCGGCAGAGCCGGAACAGGAAGTTCGCGTCGGCTTTGAAATGCTGAAAGCGCTGGGCCTGCGCACGCGCGGTGTGCGCGTCGTTTCCTGTCCCTCGTGTTCACGTCAGGGCTTCGACGTGATCCGCACGGTGGAAGCGCTCGAAGCAAGGCTGGAACATATCAAGACGCCGATGAGTCTTTCGGTCCTCGGCTGCGTCGTCAACGGACCCGGCGAAGCCCGCGAGACCGACATCGGGATTACAGGCGGCGGCGCGGGCAAGCACATGGTCTATCTCTCGGGCGTGACAGACCATCACGTGCAGAGCGAAGACATGCTCGATCACATCGTGAAGCTGGTGGAAGAGAAGGCAGCGCAGATCGAGGCAGGCACTGCGACGGCATTCGATCCCCATGCCGAGGCAGCCGAATGAAACGGAACAGCGGGTTCGCCGCCCTCGCCGCAATCGGCTTGCTGACCGCCTGCGCCTCGACAGGAGCGCACCAGGCTGAAGGCCCGGCGGAAACACCGCATCCCGAAGGCGCGATTTTCGATCCTGCCGTCGACGCGCACGCTGCCGTGGATGCCGCCCTGGAGAGCGCGCAGTCCAATGGCAACCTCGTGATGATAGTGATGGGCGCCAACTGGTGTCACGACAGCCGCGCACTCACCAGCTACATGATGGAGGAAGACCTCGCCGCCTTGCTCGAGGAGCATTACGAGGTCGTCTATATCGACGTAGGCCTTCCGCAGACGGGCGACGGCTTCAATCTCGACATTGCCGAGCGTTTCGGCGTGACCTCCGAAGGTACGCCCAACGTGCTGGTAGTGAACGGTGAAGGCCAATTGATCAATTCGCAGGAAGACGCCGTAAGTTGGCGCAATTCCGCCAGCCGCACGTCGTCAGAAGTGCTCGCAACACTTGAAGGCTGGCTCAGCCAGTGATCGATGCAGACCACCTGGCGCGCATCCCCGCGCGCGATGGCGACGGCTTGCTCAACGCCTTTATTGAATGTCCCAAGGGCAACGGCCACAAGATCGATCTCGACAAGAACCTGGGCCTGTTCCGCTGGGCGCTGGAACTGCCCGAAGGCCTGACCTTCCCAGCCAATTTCGGCTTCATCCCGGCAACGCTGGCAGAGGACGGCGATGCACTCGATGTGCTGGTGCTGAGTGGCGGCCCGCTGCCGTCGGGAACGCTGGTATCGGTGCGCCCGGTTGCCGTTTTGCGCATGGAGCAGGACGAGAACGGCGAAATGGTCCGCAACGACAGGCTGGTGGGCGTCCCGCCGCTCAGCCAGACGTTCGGCCATGTCGAGAAGCTTTCAGACCTGCGCGAGACGATGATGTTCGAACTCGGCGCTTTCTTCCGCGCTTACAACGAGATGATCGATCGCAAGATCGAGATTCTCAAACCCGGCAATGAGCGTGACGCGCAGGACCTTGCGGACAAGGCCATTGCCATGAAGCAGAACGCAAACACCGACTGATCGCTTGCTCCACGTCGTCCATCACGCAGATTACATGGCGCCGCGCCCGGATCGCGGCACATTCAAGTTCGACAAGTACTACCTGGTGATGGAGGAACTGCGCGCCAGCAAGGCGGCCATCACCGAACACGCGCCCGACCCCATGCCTCGCGAGTGGCTGGAGGCGGTGCACTGCCCTGACTACGTAGAGCAGGTTTTCACCGCCAGCGTCCCTCGCGAGAAGGAGCGGCGCATTGGCTTTCCCGTCACCCCGCACATCGCCAGCCGCGTGCGGCACACCAATGGCGGAACCTGGCTGGCAGCGCAGCTGGCGATGGAGCACGGCTATGCCGCCAACTCCGCTGCGGGCAGCCATCACGCACTGCACGACACAGGCGCAGGCTACTGCGTGTTCAACGACCTTGCAGTTGCCAGCAATCGCCTGATTGCAGAGGGTGATGCCGCGCGTGTTCTGATCGTCGATCTCGATGTGCATCAGGGCGACGGCACTGCGAGCCTCACCGCCCTGCGCGATGACGTGTTCACCCTCTCCATCCATGCCGAGAAGAACTTCCCCACCCGAAAGGCCCGCTCCAACCGCGATATCGGCCTGCCAGACGGGCTGGACGACGATGGCTACATGGATGTTCTGGAACTTGAACTTCCGCCACTCATCGAGAGTTTCGCGCCCGACGTCGTGCTCTACCAGGCCGGTGTCGATCCTCATGGGGACGACAAGCTGGGTCGTCTGGCGCTGACGGATGAAGGACTGGCGAAGCGGGATCGGTTCGTCATCAGTCAGGCCCGTCAGCGCGGTCTTCCCATCGCCAGCGCACTGGGCGGCGGTTACGGTGCGGATCAGCGTGCAGTTGCTGCTCGCCATGCCGCCTCCATGCTGGTCATGGCCGACGAGAATCGCCTTTACCCCGTGGCAAGTTATGGCCGCTAACATGGCGCGGATATGGATATGCGCCTTCCCCTTGCCTGCGTTCTGGTCGTCGGCGCCGCGATCGGCTTTTCCGCGCCGATTCTGCAGATAGAGCAGGAACTTGAGCGCAATGAGCAGCGCGAGGAAGGCAGTGTTCTGCTGCTGGGGTCGGCACAGGAAACCACCCCTTCGGGCTGGGGTAACGAGATTACCCTGCAACGCGAATTCGACGGACATTTCTATGCCGATGTGATGGTGGACGGCGTGCCTTCACGCATGCTGGTCGATACCGGCGCCAGTGTGGTTGCCCTGACGGGGGAGGATGCGCAGGCGATGGGGCTTTACTGGGACGAGAGCGACATAGCCCCCGTCGCGCAAGGGGCCAGTGGCCCGGTCTACGGCGTGCACACCAAGCTTGCGCGCATGCGACTGGGCGACTTCGAGGCGACCGACGTGCGCGCCATGATCATCCCCGAGGGGCTGGGCATATCGTTGCTCGGGCAGAGCTTCCTCGAAACCATCGACAATGTGCGCATCGCCGATGATCGTATGGTGTTGGAGAATTGAGCCAGATGAACATGAGCAACCTTCTCCCGCGTCGCTGGCGGTCCAAGGTGGAGGCCACTCGCCACGCCGAAGCGATCACGGGCGTGCTCGAAACCCCGCCTATAGTGCCGCGGCAGGACGGTGTGGTGCTGTTCTCCATGATCGGCACCGCAGTTCTGCTGCCCTACCTCGTGGCCGTGAAGTCGCTCTGGCATGAACTTGGCCGGGGCCGTGTGGCGATCCTCGACGATGGCACGCTGACCGCGCAGGACCGCGCGATCCTTGCCCACCACTGCGGCGACCCGCAGATCATGCGTATTTCCGACGTCGTGCTGAACGAGTTTCCCGCCGGCGGCACCTGGGAACGGCTGCTGACGATCCTCGACAATCGCACCAGTGAGTACTGGATCCAGTTGGACAGCGACACCGTAACCATCGGTCCGGTTGACGAGATTGCCGACGCCATCGCGCGCAATCGCAGCTTCCTGTTCCTTGGCGGAAAGGATGCCGAAGTGGGCCCGCTTCCGCTCAAGGAGTTCCGCGAACGCTTCTATCCCGAAGGGGTGGAGGAAGGACACGTGCAGTCGCGCATCGAATCCCGCCTCGACACCATCGATCCAGCGCGCGGATGGAAATACACGCGCGGCTGTTCTGGCTTTGCAGGCTTCGCCGCTATGGGCAGCGCCAGGCCCCTCGCTTCTGCCTTCCTGACAGAGATGAAGCGTCTGATCGGCGAGGATGATGTTACCATCTGGGGCACCGAGCAAGTCACGTCGAATTTCCACCTCTCCAACGAACCGGAGCCGGTAGTGCTGCCCTACGATCGCTACATGAATTACTGGAACGAGCCGTGGACCGAAGGCACCAGTTTCGTGCATTTTGTGGGCACGCACCGCCATGACAACGGCGCCTACATCGAGGCAAGCCTCGACGCCATCGAGCGAATGAAGGGCTGACCGCGCAGCCGCCTATGGACAAGGTTCATGATTGGTGCGCAAAATGCGCGTCATGAACCGCCGCGATCTTCTCGCCAATTCCCTTGCCGGGGCAACGCTGATTGCCGCTGCGCCTGCCCGCGTGTTCGCGCAGGCTGGTCCGGATGCGCGCACGCGCCGCCTGCTCGAAATCGCGCAGCGAGAGGTCGCACGCGCGGGCGGGCAGCTATGGCGACGGAATCTCGTGGGGATTGCCGATTTCGGCCTCCATTCCAGCCAGCCGCGCTTTCATTTCGTGAACCTCGAAAGCGGAACGGCGGACAGCGTTCTGGTAAGCCACGGCAGCGGCTCCGACCCGGAGCATGATGGCTGGCTCAACGGATATTCCAACCTCCACAACAGCTGGGCCACCAGCCGCGGGGCCTACATCACTTGGGAATGGTACGAAGGGCGCTATGGCACCTCGGTGCGCCTTGGCGGGCTGGATCCGGACAACTCAAACGCATTCCCTCGCGCCATCGTGATGCATGCTGCGAATTATGCGACGCCCGACCATGTCGCGCGCTGGGGCAGGCTGGGCCGGTCCAATGGCTGCTTCGCCTTCGGGCCGGAAGTCTTTCCGCAAGCGCTTACGCGGCTGATGGGCGGGCGGCTGCTGTTCGCGGACAGTCTCGGCATCGGCGAAGATGGCGATACGACAGCACCCCCTCCGCAGGAGGAAGTCGATTTCGATGCTATTGCGGCAGAGAACAACCGCCGCGAGGCAGAAGCCCGCGCCGCACGGGAAGCCGAACTGGACACAGAAGTCTCGCCCGAGGAATTCGACGACAGCTTCGTGATGCCTGACAGCGAGTAATCAGGCGCCGGGGCTTTCTATCGGCACCACTTCATCGGCGAAGAACGTGGAACGATTGCCGACGCGCGGCGCATCGAGCGCGGCCAATACCGGCGCATCGCGGCTGTAGAGATCGGCAAATTCGCGAAGTTCACCGTCTACGTCGACGCCGTATGTGAAATAGGTGATGTAGACCGGGATAGTCCGCTCCACCGGCACGCGGGTGTATTCACCGCTTTGCGAGATACCGACGGCTTCGTCACGCGAGGCACCGCCCCCCAGGATTGCCACGGTCATCGCCAGTTCGAGTGCGCGCTCCACGCGGATACAGCCGTGGCTGCGGGCGCGGTTGGAGCTGTCGAACAGGTTGCGTGCGGGCGTATCATGCAGGAAGATCGCGTGCGGGTTGGGCATGTCTAGCTTCATCATGCCCAGCGAATTGCCCGGCCCCGGCTGCTGCACCACGCTGACATAGCCATTGGCCCCGCGCGTGGCGCGATAGCCGTTGTTGCGCGCCCATGTCGGGTTGTTCAGAACCCGGTTGCCCAGCCCCTCTCCCACCACAATGCTCTGCGGCACCGTCCAGGTCGGGTTGAACACCACGCCTTCCACCGTCTCTGCCAATTGCGGCGTGGCGGTGCGTCCCGGCGCGCCGACGATCGTGCGATAGGTGCGGATGATCTGTCCGTTCACCATGAGGCGAAGCTGGTATTCGGGAACGTTGGTGAGAAGATACTGGCCGCCAAGGTCGCGCGGCAGCCAGCGCCAGCGATCCATGTTGGCAAGGATCAGGCGGCGCGTGTCCTCGTCTTCCTTCGATGTGGTCGCCAGCGCTTCACGGAGCGCCGCGTAATCGTCGTGCACTGGCGCGAGTGTTTCGATGACACCTGCGATGTCGCCGCTATCACGCGCGTCTTCCATCAGCTGCGCAGTTGGCAACAGGTCTGCATCCGGATCGACAACGAACCACTGGCGACGCGATTCCATAGGCGTGCGGCCATCGCGCAGGTCTTCCACCAGCCAGGTAAAGGCACCACTGGCGCGCATATCGAGCTCGCGGCTTTCCCCACGCTCGATCTCCTCGCGCAGCAGGTCCGGGCGGTAATCTGCCGGGTCGAGGCCCTCCGCGCCGATCCCTTCGATCACTGCGGCAAGAGCCATCGCATTCTCGGCGGACCAGTACTGGACCATGGCCTTGCGCGGGCCTTCCTGCACGACTTCGCGCATCTGGAACTCGGGCGTGGAAGTGACTTGCGCCGCATCCTCGTTCTGCAAGAGGTCCTGCGCAAAAAGCATTTGAGCGGCGGCAGGCGCGGAAGCCAGCGCCGTTGCAATACCAATGCTGCAAAGATGGGTAACCCGCATGCGAATCGAACCCTTGTTAACCATAGTAACCAAGCAATTCTGCCGTTTAAGTGCATCCCGATCAAGCAAGTGCGCTTTCGGTTGGCTGAACGAAGCCGCTCCAATCTTCAGGTGACGCGGCCTTTTGCTGACCGTAGGAGCGGGATATGAGCCACTCGCGCCATCACCTGCTGCCCTTTGTCGCGGCTTTCCTGGGCGTCGGCTGCCTCGCATTGATGGATGCGCAGATGAAAGGCGCATCTCTGGCGACAGGCGTATTTACAGCTTCACTGCTGCGATCCTTGCTCGCAACCTTGCTGATCGCACCTGTCTGGCTTGCGCGCAGGAAGGCATGGCCAACTCGCGCTGTCATGCGCCTGCACATAGAGCGGGGCGTGATCTCCGCCTTCATGGCGCTCACCTTCTTCTACGCCCTCACCAAGCTGCCGATTGCAGAAGCGATAGCCATCAGCTTCGTCGCCCCGCTGCTGGCGCTGTATTTCGCGCACATGTTCCTCGGCGAGCAGATCAAGCGAAGCGCCATCGGCGCATCTGTGCTCGGACTGGTCGGCACGCTGGTCATCGTTGGCGGAAGATTGGGGCGTACGCAGGTAGAGGACGACGTGCTTCTGGGCCTTGCCTCGCTGTTCGTGTCGGCATTGCTCTATGCTTACAATTTCGTCGTAATCCGCAAGCAGTCGCAGGTAGCCGGCCCTATCGAAGTGGCAACGTTTCACTCCGGTATCAGCGGCCTGGTGCAACTGCTCGCCGCCCCCTTGCTATTCATCATGCCCGGTGGCGAGACGATGATTTCGATTACCGGCGCGGCGCTTCTTACAATTGCTGGTTCGATGACCATGGCCTGGGCCTATGCACGGGCAGAGGCGCAGGTGCTGGTGCCGGTGGAATACACAGGCTTCGGCTGGGCCGCGCTGTTTGGCTGGCTATTCTTCAGCGAGCCTGTGACGCTGCCCACGCTTGTCGGTGTAGCCCTGATCGTCGTGGCCTGCTGGATCGCTGCACCCAGATCGCGCCGGACTGCCAATACCGAAGCGGCCAGCCTCTAAAGCGAGAATCAGCCGCCTGGCGTCTCGGCCGTCACGATTTCGTGTTCGGGTTCCTCGTCGGACCAGCTCGTGCTCTGCCAGACAAGGCCGGCCGCGGCCCCCACAAAGGCCGACAGCACAAGGGCTGCCAACATGATCAGCACCCCTAGCGGAGCGGTGCGTTTGCGTGGATTTCCAAAGGGCATAGACCTCAAACTTCTCTCTGCAGCACTTCGGAACATGTCCGCTCTATGCCGCGTTGCATCATCGTCCACTTGACCTAGCGCGCTCAAACGCGCAGGTCGCCCCCGAACAGGCCCTTTCCTCGCAAGTATGGGGCCTATCCGCAACACACTAGAGGACCAATCGCCCATGACCCAGGTCGGCTCCAACTCGCTCGGTACCCGCAAGACACTCGACGTAAACGGCAAGACCTATGCCTACTACTCGCTGGCAGCCGCCGGAGAGAAATTCGGCGACGTCACGCGCCTGCCGCACTCGATGAAGGTGCTGCTCGAAAACATGCTGCGTTTCGAGGACGAGGGCTTCACCGTTGGCGAAGATCACGTGAAGGCGATTGTCGACTGGCAGAACAATCCGACCACGGGTGACGAGATCCAGTACCGTCCGGCCCGTGTGCTGCTGCAGGATTTCACCGGCGTTCCCTGCGTGGTCGACCTTGCCGCCATGCGCGATGCCATCGGCAAGCTGGGCGGCGACACTGCCAAGATTAATCCGCAGGTCCCTGTGAACCTGGTGATCGACCACTCGGTGATGGTCGACGAATTCGGCCACCCCAAGGCCTTCGAGCACAACATGGCTTTGGAATACGAGCGCAATGCGGAGCGCTATGACTTCCTCAAGTGGGGTGCCAAGAGCCTGAAGAACTTCTCCGCCGTGCCTCCCGGCACCGGCATCTGCCACCAGGTGAACCTGGAGCACATCGGCAAGGGCGTGTGGTCCTCCGAAGATCAGAACGGCGAACTGGTCGCCTACCCTGACACCTGCGTCGGCACCGACAGCCACACCACCATGATCAACGGCCTTGGCGTGCTGGGCTGGGGCGTTGGCGGTATCGAGGCCGAAGCTGCCATGCTCGGCCAGCCGATCTCGATGCTCATCCCCGAAGTCGTCGGCTTCAAGCTGGAAGGCGCACTGGCCGAAGGCGTGACCGCGACCGACCTCGTGCTGACCTGCGTGCAGATGCTGCGCGAGCACGGCGTTGTGGGCCGCTTCGTCGAATTCTATGGCCCGGGCGTTGCCAACCTGTCGCTCGCAGACCGTGCAACCATCGCCAACATGGCACCGGAATATGGCGCCACCTGCGGCTTCTTCGGCATCGACGACAAGACGCTCGACTACCTGCGCCTTACGGGCCGCAGCGAGGAATCGATCGCGCTGGTCGAAGCCTATGCCAAGCAGCAGGGCATGTGGTTCTCGCCCGACGATGTGCCGGTCTTCTCCAGCACGCTGGAACTCGACATGAGCGCCGTCGTCCCCAGCCTCGCCGGTCCCAAGCGTCCGCAGGACAAGGTGGCGCTGCCGATGGTGGACGAACTGTTCAACACCGATCTCGCCAAGGTCTACGGCAAAACCGCGCCGGAACGCGTGGGCGTCGACAATGAAGGCCATGATGTTGGCGACGGCGACGTCGTGATCGCCGCAATCACCAGCTGCACCAACACCTCCAACCCGGACGTGCTGATCGCCGCCGGCCTCGTCGCCAAGAAGGCGAACGAAAAGGGCCTGAAGCCCAAGCCGTGGGTGAAGACCAGCCTTGCGCCCGGCTCGCAGGTGGTCACCGACTACCTCGAAAAGAGCGGCCTGCAGGATCACCTCGACGCCATCGGCTTCGACCTAGTTGGCTACGGCTGCACCACCTGCATCGGCAACTCCGGCCCGCTGGCACCGCCGATCAGCAAGGCCATCAACGAGAACGACATCGTCGCTGCCTCGGTCCTTTCGGGCAACCGCAACTTCGAAGGCCGCGTGTCGCCTGACGTGCGCGCCAACTTCCTCGCTTCGCCCCCGCTGGTGGTGGCCTATGCGCTGAAGGGCACTGTCACCGAAGACATCACCGAGACCCCGATCGGTCAGGACCAGGACGGCAACGACGTGATGCTGGCCGACCTGTGGCCGACCAACCAGGAAGTTGCCGACCACCGCGCCGCCAACATCGACCGTGAAATGTTCGAGAAGCGCTATGCCGACGTCTACAAGGGCGACGAGCACTGGCAGGCGATCAAGGTCGAGGCATCGGACACCTACAACTGGAACCCGACGTCCACCTACGTCGCCAACCCGCCCTACTTCGAAGGCATGGGCATGGAGCCGGCTCCCGTCACCGACATCGTCGGCGCCAAGCCGCTGGCCGTTCTGGGCGACTCGGTCACTACCGACCACATCAGCCCGGCCGGTTCGATCAAGGAAGACAGCCCCGCTGGCGAATACCTGATCGATCACCAGGTCTCGAAGAAGGACTTCAACTCCTACGGCTCGCGTCGCGGCAACCATGAAGTGATGATGCGCGGCACCTTCGCCAACATCCGCATCCGCAACGAAATGGTCCCGGGCGTCGAAGGTGGCTACACCACCTACAAGGGCGAGCAGATGGCCATTTACGATGCGGCCATGAAGCACAAGGCCGACGGCACGCCGCTGGTCGTCGTGGGCGGCAAGGAATACGGCACCGGCTCCAGCCGCGACTGGGCTGCAAAGGGCACCATCCTGCTGGGCGTGCGCGCCGTGATCGTGGAAAGCTATGAGCGTATCCACCGCTCCAACCTGATCGGCATGGGCGTGCTGCCCCTGCAGTTCAAGGAAGGCGATACGCGTGAAACGCTGGGCCTGAACGGCGAATGCAGCTTCACCGTGAAAGGTCTCGACAATCTCAGCCCGCGTCAGGACGTGGAAGTGGAAGTCACCCGCGGTGACGGCACCACCTTCACCTTCACCGCGCTGTGCCGCATCGATACCGCCAACGAGATGGAATACTATCGTAACGGCGGCATCCTGCACTACGTCCTGCGCAAGCTGGCTGCGGCCTGATGCGCGCAGCCGTTCTTGCACTGGCTCTGGCAACCGGGGCGGGCCTTTCGGCCTGCGCCCCGGTTCCGGCCACGCGAAGCGCGGCTGCAACCACGGTAGCGGCGGTGGAAACGCTGCCCGCCGCCGAACTCGCTGCGCTGGTCGCGTCGGGTGAGGTCGTCCTGATCGACGTTCGCACCCCCGCCGAATTCGCCGCGAGCCGCGTGCCGGGCTCGCTCAACGCGCCGCTCGGCACTTTCGACCCGGCCTCCATTCCGATGGAAGCAGAGCGCGAAACCATCCTCTACTGCGGCAGCAGCCGCCGTTCGGGCATCGCCGCTACGCAGCTTTCCGAGTACCTCGGCACCACCGTGCGCCACCTCGAAGGCGGGATCCAGGCATGGAACGCGGCGGGACTGGAGACCATTTCGGACGAGCCTGGCGAATAGCCATCCCGGTGTCCCGTTAAGGGATTTTTCCCGATTTTCTCCTATGGCGGCAGGCATGTCGCAACACGCCGCACTGCAAGCAGATCCCATCGCTCCTGCGCCAACCAATCCAGCCGTTCTGGCTGCGATCGGCAAGGGAGTGCGTGAACGGCTTGACCGCGTCTCCGGTTTCGAACGCGTCGATACCGACTTGGCCGACATGTACGTGGCCGAGAAGTTCCTTACCGGACCTGACTGCAAGCGTATCGTGCAGGCGATCAACCGGCTGGCAGTTCCGTCCTCACTCTACGAAGGCTCGGAGCCCGGTTTCCGCACCAGCCACACGCACCATTTCGAGCGCGACGATCCGCTGACCCGCGATCTGGAGCAGTATATCTGCGAAGTCAGCGGACTGGACATCCTCCATGCCGAGGCGATGCAGGGACAGCGCTACCAGAAGGGGCAGGAATTCCGCCACCACCACGACTTCTTCCATACCGGCGAACGGTACTGGGCTGGCGAGGCAGTCAAAGGCGGTCAGCGCACGTGGACGGCGATGCTTGCACTGAACGAACCCAAGGAGGGCGGAGAAACCGATTTCCCGCACCTAGGCTATCGTTTTCGCCCGAAAGCCGGTCGCCTGATCATGTGGAACAACATGGATCGTGGCGGAAATCCAAACATGAAAACGCTACACGCCGGGATGCCCGTTCTTCGCGGGATCAAGCACGTCGTCACGGTATGGTTCCGCCAGGACCCTTGGCGCCTAATCAACCCGGCCTAGCCAATCCCCAAAGCAAAAGGGCGGCCCGAAAGAGCCGCCCTTCCCCCTGTTGAGGTCGATTGCCTCAACCTCTGCGATGCTTCTTTGACTTGCGACGACGCCAGACGGCGGCACCTGCGCCTGCGCCAAACAGCAGCAGTGCACCAGGTTCCGGCACCTGCGTGCCCGAACTGCTGGGCGGCGGCGACGGCGGCGGCCCGGGAGGGGGCGGCGGTGACGGCGGCGGCCCCGGAGGCGGTGGCGGCGAAGGCGGCGGCCCCGGAGGAGGCGTGCCGGACGAAGTCGAAGTGGACGTCGACGTGCTGGTCGAAGTCGAAGTACTCGTGCTCGTCGTAGACGACGGCGGCGGCGGCGGAGGAGGAGGAGGCGGCGGAGGCGGCGGCGGCGGAGGAGGAGGCGGCGGAGGCGGCGGCGGAGGCGGCGGAGGCGGCGGCGGCGGAGTTCCGGACGAGCCGCCGGTCGAGGTCGAGCTTGACGACGAACTGGAGCTCGAGGACGAGGTCGAGCTGCTCGTCGAGACATTGCCCGAGGTCGAGGAGCTGGTGCTGGTCGAAGTCGAAACGTTGCCCGAAGAGCTGGAAGATACGTCGCCCGAAGTCGACGACGTGCTGGTCACCGTGCCCGAACTCGAGGAGACGTTGCCGGAAGTCGAGGTCGAAGAGCCGCCGGTGGAGGACGTGCTCGTTACCGTTCCGGAACTGGTCGAGGTCGAGGACCCGCCCGTCGAGGTGGACGAACCACCGGTCGAGGTCGAAGTCGACGTGCCGCCGCTGGAAGTCGAGGTCGATGAGCCGGTGCTGGAATTGTCATTGTCGATATCGATGATGATATCGCCGCCGGAGCTGGCTTCACCGCCGGTCGTGGTGGTGGTGCTCAGGTCGACGACGGCGCTGCCGCCACCGCCCGAACCGCCGAAGAACCCTCCGAAGAAGCCACCGCCAAAGCCGCCGCCAAATCCGCTGGAGCCGCCGATGATGATCGGCTGGCCACCACCGCTACCGCCAACAGGAGCGCTGGGCAGCGGGGGAAGCGGGAGCGGCGCGGCGAGCGCGTAGTTCGGCTCTTCCTCGCAGCATTCGGTTTCGATCACGCGGCGCAGGCGGCGCTGCTGGCGCGGAATTTCGCGGCGAGCGGTCGGCTGGTCCTTGACGTAGGTGAGTTCAACCTCGGCCTCGCCATCCTTGTCCGTCTTGTAACCCACCTGTGCGGATTGCGGTTCGGCGACGTGAACTGCCCCGCCCCCCACAATCGCACCGCCCGCAGCAGCGGCGGTGAGTTTCGCAATGGCCATGCGTACCGACATACGTGATCTCTCTCAGCTTCGCCGGAGAATGGCCCGAGACGTCCGAGTGACACCTCTGGCTTTTTCCGGTTCCTGCCAAAGAGACGCGCAAAACCTTTAACGGCAATTGCCTTAACCGTGATTTCCGGCCTCGGAGGCCAAAAAAATCGGCGATTTTCGGGGCTTCGCGGCGCTTTGTCCCACTATGACACCGAAAATGGATGTCGCATGGTTAGCACCGATTTAACCGCGTGTGTCAGCCATCACCTTCGAACAGCCCGCCCTGCATCCCTCGCCCCGAGTCGGGCGGAGTCATGCCAAGATGCGTCCAGCCGCCATCGTTGAGGCAGCGCCCGCGCGCGGTGCGGGCGATCAGGCCAAGCTGGATGAGATAGGGTTCGATAACCTCCTCCACCGTGTCGCGCGGCTCGGCAAGGCCTGCGGCGAGGGTTTCGACGCCCACCGGACCACCCTTGTAAGTGGTTGCAATCATGGTGAGATAACGCCTGTCCATCGCATCGAGGCCGAGGTTGTCTATCTCCAGCCGGGTCAGCGCCTCGTCCGCGATCGGGGCGGTGACGGTGCTCGCCCCTTTCACCTGCGCAAAATCGCGCACGCGGCGCATCAGGCGGCCTGCCACGCGCGGCGTTCCGCGAGATCGGCGGGCGATCTCGCGCGCGCCCGTGGGGTCAATCGCCATGCCGAGCAGGGTAGCACCGCGCGTCACCACGCGCATCAGTTCTTCCTCGGTGTAGAACACCAGCCGCACGGGAATGCCGAACCGGTCGCGCAATGGTGTGGTGAGAAGGCCCTGGCGCGTGGTAGCGCCCACCAGTGTGAAGGGCGGCAAGTCGATCCGCACGGAACGCGCCGACGGCCCTTCCCCGATGATGATGTCGAGCGCGCGGTCTTCCATCGCCGGATAAAGCACTTCCTCCACCACCGGATTGAGGCGGTGGATCTCGTCGATGAACAATACGTCGTTGGGTTCGAGATTGGTGAGCAGCGCGGCAAGGTCGCCCGCCTTGGCGATCACGGGCCCGCTGGTGGCGCGGAAACCCACGCCCAGTTCCTTTGCAATGATCTGCGCCAGTGTTGTCTTGCCGAGGCCGGGAGGCCCGAAGAACAGCGTGTGATCCATCGCCTCGGAGCGACCCTTCGCCGCCTCGATGAACACCCGCAGGTTATTACGCGCCGCTTCCTGCCCGACGAATTCGGACAGCGATTTCGGTCGCAGCGCGGCGTCCGGATCGTCCGGCTGGCGGTCGGGGGAATGGATGGGTTCGTCAGTCATTTCCGCCTTCACAATAACCCGATCCCTGCCGACCATTACGCCATTCGCCGCCTTCGTCGGCGCAATCCCCGCGCTGCAAGGTTTCGAGGTAGAGAAAGCCCCCGATCATTAGAGTGATCACGACGATGGCCTTTACCTTTCTCATGTTCAAAACGGGTTCACCGTGTAGCCCTGCTGTTGCAGCAGCGCGTGGGCGGTCATCGCGGAAAGGGCCATCTGCACACCGGGGGCGAGGTCTTCGTTGGCGATGCCGAGGCCTGCCGCGCTCTGGCCGCAGAGCATGATCTGCACGCCGTGTTCAACAAGCGCCGCGATCAGCGGGAGGTTGGCGTTTTCGGCGCCTTCGTTGCGTTCTGCGTATGCCTCGTTGTGCATCAGGTCGAAGCCCGCGCGGCCGTGGACCACGATGGCGACCTGCACGCGCTCCTCCGGCACTCCGGCGCGAACATGCATGTTGATGAAGCGCGCCGCGCTTTCGAGGCGGCGGCTGACTTCGCCCGGTTCGGCAGCTTCGGACACGTCGAAGGCGACGCGGAAGTGTGCATCGGCGGGCAGTTGCAAGTCTGTTTCAACCTCGGCAACGGGGCCGAATTCCTCGAACACGGGGCCGTAGGTGAAGCCTTCGGGATAGCCCTGCGCGGCGGCAGGCGCCGCGATCAGAGCGAGAGCAAGTGGCGCGGCCAGCGTGCGTGTGAACTTCACGTTATTCTCCATTCCAGGCGGCAAGCGCAGTTGGATTGAGCCATAGCCCAACGGCAATCGGAATTGAAAAGGACAAGGCATTGCCGACCAGCGCCAAAAGGTTTCCCTGCGCTGCCTCGGGCCCCTTTTGCCTTTGCCAGTTCGCCGCCATCTTCAGAGCGATCCAACCGCCGATGAACAGCGGCACCTGTGCCGGTGCCCAAAGCACGAGAGTGAGCGTAATCATTCGCTCGATCCCGCCGACATAGAACGTCATCATGCGCCAGGCCTTGCCTGTCATGCCCATCGTCCAGCGCATGCACCACATCAGTACGCCGGTGATGAAGTGCGCACCGATCCACACGAACAGGTACGCTGCAAGAAGGAGCCAGACCGTCATCCCGCGGCCTTCTTCAATGCGACGCGGATGAGGTCGCCTTCCCCGGCGCCCTCGCCCAGTTCCTCCTGCGCGCGGGCTACGGCCTGCGCGGCAATGGCAGGCTTGAAGCCGAGATTCTGCAGCGCGCTGACGGCATCGGCGCTGGCCCCGCCCGCAGGCGTGACGGATGCGCCGCCCGCGCCGCCGCCCGATGCCGCGCCCGGCATGGCGCCTGCCTTGTCCTTCAGTTCATTGACGATGCGGCCTGCCAGTTTCGGCCCCACTCCATTAGCTCGCGCCACACTGGCCGCATCGCCACTGGCGCAGGCATCGCGCAGTTCGCCGGTCGAGAGCGCGGAGAGGATGGCAAGGCCGACTTTGGAGCCTACGCCCTGCACGCCGGTGAGCAGGCGGAACCAGTCGCGCTCGCCCCCCTCGGCAAAGCCCAGCAGGCGCATGTCGTTCTCGCTCACCTGCAGGTCCGTATAGAGCGTGCACTGTGCGCCCTTCTCGCCCAGCGCGGTAAGCGTGCGGTTCGAGCAATGGATGAGGTAGCCCACTCCGCCCACGTCGATCACCGCCCAGTCCTCACCGGTCTCGTCGAGCGTGCCTGTTAGCTTTGCAATCATGCCTGTCTTTCCGCGCTTGCGCCTGCGCCGCTTGGGCGCGTTTTGTTCCTGCCCGCTGGCGACGGGGAATGCCAGTGCAAAGCGCGGTTTGTCCGCAGGAGGGGCGCTAATGTGGAACACATGGAACACTGTCCTGATGCAGAAAAGCGGGCGGTTAGATCGGTGCGGTGTAGTGAGGTCGGGAATGGCGCGGTTCGGGACATGAGGCGTTAGTGCAGCCATCGGCGCGCAGTAGGAAAGTTGCCGACCACTCGACACGCGCGCAAGAATCGCCCAAAGGCGAGCGCCATGAGCTGGAACACTTTCGGACGCGTCTTTCGCTTTACCACTTGGGGGGAAAGCCACGGCCCCGCGCTGGGCGTGGTGGTCGACGGGTGCCCGCCGGGAATTGAGCTGTCGGAAGCCGACATCCAGCCGTTCATGGACGCGCGCAAACCCGGCCAGTCGAAGTACACCACCCAGCGCCGCGAGGCGGACGAGGTTCGCATCCTCTCGGGCGTGTTCGAAGGCAGGACCACCGGCACGCCGATCAGCCTGATGATCGAAAACACCGATCAGCGTTCGAAGGACTATTCCGAAGTCGCCAAGGCATACCGCCCCGGCCATGCGGACTACACCTACGACGCGAAGTACGGTTTCCGCGACTATCGCGGCGGCGGTCGCTCCAGCGCGCGCGAGACGGCGGCGCGCGTGGCGGCGGGTGCGATTGCCCGCAAGGTGATCCCCGAGGTCACGATCAGCGCATGGGTCGAGCAGATCGGCGACGTGGCGATGGACTACTCCCGCTTCGATGCTGCCGAGATTACCAAGAACCCGTTCTTTTGCCCCGACGCGGAAACCGTGACGAAGTTCGAGAACCTCGTCGACAGCGCGCGCAAGGGCGGCTCGTCACTCGGTGCGCTCGTCGCGGCGCAGGCGGAAGGCGTGCCAGCCGGATGGGGCGCGCCGATCTATGCCAAGCTGGATAGCGAACTGGCCGCGGCGATGATGACGATCAACGCCACCAAGGGTGTCGAGATCGGCGACGGCTTTGCCGCCGTCACCAATACCGGCGAGACGAATGCAGACTCCATGCGCCCCGCCGATGATGGCGGCGTATCGTTCGAGGCGAACCATGCAGGCGGCATCGCAGGCGGTATCTCCACCGGCCAGCCCGTCACCTGCCGCGTGGCGTTCAAGCCGACCAGCTCGATTCTGACGCCCGTCGACACCGTCACCCGCGAAGGCGAGGCGACGCAGATCCAGACCAAGGGGCGACATGACCCCTGCGTCGGTATTCGCGGCGTTCCGGTGGTCGAAGCGATGATGGCGCTGGTGCTGGCAGACCAAAAATTGCTGCACCGGGCGCAAGTGGGCCAAGGGTAGCCTGGCAGGAAAGGCGATCAGCGCGAGTGTGGCAGGCTTGGCAAGCCAGTCGGCGCGCCCTACCTCACTGTAATCCATGCTTCAGGCCCTAGCCCGTCCAGAATTCGCGATGTTGCTGACCGGCCTGCTGCTGGTCGCGACTGTGTTTGCGGGCCTGCTGACCTCGCGCATCGGCTTTCCGGCTATCGTCGGCTTCCTTGGGCTGGGCATCCTTGCAGGGGTGGAAGGTCCGGGCGGTATCGTGTTCGACGATTACCTGCTGACGCAGGGCGTTGGCATGGTGTGCCTTGCCTTCATCCTTTTCTCTGGCGGACTGGATACCAACTGGCGCGCGGTTCGCCCGATGATGTTTCCTGCGCTGGTGCTCGCGACACTTGGCGTCGGCATTACGGCGGGCGTGGTCGCGCTGGCGGCGATCTGGCTGCTTGATTTCGCGCCATTGCAGGCGTTCCTGCTTGGTGCCGTCGTGGCCTCTACCGATGCGGCGGCCGTGTTCTCCGTCTTGCGATCGAGCGATCTTGACCTGAAGGACGATGTTCCCGCCCTGCTGGAGCTGGAATCCGGCTCCAACGACCCGATGGCGATCTTCCTCGTCACCGCACTGGTGGCCTTCACCGCCGCCGCCGACCCGCAGCCGCTCGCCCTGCTTCCCGAATTCGGCCAGCAGATGATTGTCGGTGCACTGGTGGGCCTCGCCATCGGTTTCCTTCTGCCCGAAACGCTCAAGCGGATGAGCCTGCGGCAGGGCGGTCTCGCCTTCGTTGTCTCGATTGCGGGGGCGCTGCTTGCGTTCGGTATAGCCAGCCAGTTGGGCGGCAACGGCTTCCTCGCGGTCTATGTCGCGGGTGTATTCGCCGGCACGCGCGCCTTTGCGGCCAAGCCCATCGTGCGCACCTTCCAGGATGGCCTCGCGTGGCTGGCGCAGGTGGTCATGTTCCTGACGCTGGGACTGCTGCTGACGCCTTCCAACCTGCTGCCGATCATGGGCGCGGGGCTGGCGGTGACGGTGGTGCTGATCCTCGTCGCCCGCCCGCTTGCCGTATTCGCCTGCCTGCTGCCGTTCCGCCGTTTCAGCGCCCGCACGATGCTTTTCATCTCCTGGGCGGGATTGAGAGGCGCGGTGCCGATTGTCCTCGCCATCTTCCCCATCGTGGCAGGGGTGGAAGGGGCATTCGCCATCTTCAACGTGGTGTTCTTCGTGGTTCTGGTATCCAGCGTGGTGCAGGGCCCCAGCATCAACCGCGTGGCCAAATTGCTGCACATCGGGGAAGCGCCCAAGGGCGACACCGACCCCGCGTAAAGCGGCTATGGTGCAAAAATAGCAACACTTGTTGCACTTTCCGAAACTTGTTCGACTTTGATCGATTATTTCGATGTTAGCAATCGCACAAAATCGCTTTTTTGCGTTGCATCATTCTCTATCTGGACCGTTGAGTTCACAAACGCACACTAACCGAAAGGGATAACATCATGGGTATCATCGGCAGCCAGATTAAGCCGTTCAAAGCCACCGCCTTCCAGGCCGGCAAGGATTTCTTCGACGTCACCGACGAAGACCTAAAGGGCAAGTGGTCCGTTTTCTTCTTCTATCCGGCCGACTTCACCTTCGTGTGCCCGACCGAGCTGGAAGACATGGGCGAAAAGTACGCCATGCTTCAGGACATGGGCGTTGAAGTCTACGCCGTGTCGACCGACACGCACTTCAGCCACAAGGCCTGGCACGACACTTCCGAGAAGATCGGCAAGCTGAACTTCCCGTTCCTGGGCGACCAGCTGCACACGCTGAGCAAGAACTTCGACGTTCTGCGTGAAGAAATGGGCCTCGCCGACCGCGCCACCTTCGTGGTCGATCCGGACGGCGTGATCCAGATCATGGAAATCACCTGCGAAGGCGTTGGCCGTAACGCCAACGAACTGACCCGCAAGATCAAGGCCGCCCAGTACGTTCGCGAAAACCCGGGCCAGGTCTGCCCGGCAGCATGGGAAGAAGGCAGCGACACGCTGGCTCCCTCGCTCGACCTCGTCGGCAAGATCTAAGTCAACCGAACGTGGGCGGTCCTTACCGGCCGCCCGCTTTCCTGCCCGATGCCTCCTGGCTCGGGTCGCGAAGAGGCCCGGGGCATTCCCCCCTCCCCCCCCCGCTCCGGGCCTCCAACGTTTTCACCATCCCCTTTGAAGGAGACCGAAATGCTCGATGCTACCATGACGCAGCAGCTCAAGGCCTATCTTGAGAACTTGCGCGAACCGATCGAACTAGTCGCCTCGCTGGGCGATGACGACAAGAGCGGACAGACCCGCGAGCTGCTGGAAGAGGTTTCCGCGCTCAGCGACAAGGTATCCGCCTCTTTCGATGGCGACGATGATCGCAAGCCCAGCTTCATCATCCGCCGCGCTTCCGATGCCACCAAGTGGGTCCGCTTTGCCGGCCTGCCGATGGGGCACGAATTCACTTCTCTGGTGCTGGCCTTGCTGTGGGCCGGTGGCCACCCACCCAAGGTGGAGCAGGAAGTTCTCGACCAGATCGCGGCGCTTGAGGAAGATCTCGCCTTCGAGATGTATTTCTCCCTCTCGTGCCACAACTGCCCTGACGTGGTGCAGGCCCTCACACTGATGGCCCTCACCAACCCGCGCATCACGGCAACGCTGATCGAGGGCGGCACTTTCAAGGACGAAGTCGACGCGCGCGACGTTATGGCCGTGCCTGCCACCTTCCTGAATGGCGAGCCGTTCTACAACGGCAAGATGAGCCTGGAGGAAGTGCTGGCCAAGGTCGACACCGGCGCCAGCGACAAGGCCGCAGCCAAGCTTTCCGCCAAGGACCCGTTCGAGGTGCTGGTGGTGGGCGGCGGCCCCGGCGGCGTGGCCGCTTCGATCTATACCGCGCGCAAGGGCTTTCGCACCGGCATCGCGGCTGAACGCTTCGGCGGCCAGCTGAACGATACGCTGGGTATCGAGAACCTGCCCGGCACCGAATACACCGAAGGCCCCAAGCTGACGGCGGACCTGGAACGCCAGGTAAAGGCGCAGGAAAGCATCGACCTGATGAACCTCGCCACGGCTGAAAAGCTGATCCCGGCAGACCGTCCCGGCGGCATGCACGAGCTGCACTTGGAAAACGGCGCTGTGCTGAAGGCCCGTAGCCTGATCCTGTCGACCGGTGCGCGCTGGCGCGCTCTCGGCGTTCCGGGAGAGCAGGAATATCGCAACAAGGGCGTGGCCTATTGTCCGCACTGTGACGGTCCGCTGTTCAAGGGCAAGCGCGTAGCGGTGATCGGCGGCGGCAACTCCGGCGTCGAGGCCGCAATCGACCTTGCCGGCATCGTCGGCCATGTCACGCTGGTTGAATTCGACACGCAGCTGCGCGCCGACCAGGTGCTGCAGGACAAGCTGCGTTCCATGAAGAACGTCGACATTCTCGTGAACGCGCAGACGACCGAGATCACCGGCGCCGATGGCAAGGTGAACGGCCTTGTCTACAAGGACCGCGCATCGGGCGACGAACACACCGTCGAGCTTGAAGGCGTGTTCGTGCAGATCGGCCTCGTGCCCAACACCGAATGGCTGGCAGACAGCGGCATCGAACTGTCGAAGCACGGCGAGATCGTGATTGACAGCAAGGGCGCGACCAACCTGCCCGGCGTGTTCGCCGCAGGCGATTGCACCACGGTGCCTTACAAGCAGATCGTGGTTGCCATGGGTGCAGGCTCCAAGGCCGCGCTTTCGGCCTTCGACTACCTGATCCGCAACGAAGCGGCGCAGGAAGAACTCGCCGCCGCCTGACCCGTCATTTCAAAGACACGACCCGGACCCGTCACTGCCACGTGCAGCGGCGGGTCTTTTCGTATGGACGCGGCAGATGAACGACTCGCCGCCTGAACGCTCAAACCGATCAATCAATGCCAACTTATCGATTTGACGGATCAAGGGATCACGCCCATCCTCTCTTCATTGGAGAATCGAAACAATCGAGAGGAGAGAAATTATGGACGCAAAAACCGGTTCCATGTCAGGCGGTTGCCCGTTCCACGGCGACGGCGGCACCCGCAGCCTTTTCGGCCGCACCAACAAGGATTGGTGGCCTGACCAGCTTGAACTCGGCATCCTCAAGGAAGACGGCCGCCGCGCCGATCCCCACGATCCCGATTTCGACTATGCAGAAGCTTTCAACACCGTCGACTACAACGCGCTGAAGGCGGACATCAAGGCACTGATGACCGACAGCCAGGACTGGTGGCCTGCCGACTATGGCCACTACGGTCCATTCTTCATCCGCATGGCGTGGCACGCTGCCGGCACCTATCGCACCAGCGATGGCCGCGGCGGTGCATCCAGCGGCCAGCAGCGCTTCGCTCCGCTCAATTCCTGGCCTGATAACGGCAACCTCGACAAGGCCCGCCGCCTGCTGTGGCCGATCAAGCAGAAGTACGGAAAGAACGTCAGCTGGGCTGACCTGTTCGTGCTCACCGGCAACGTCGCCATTGAAAGCATGGGCGGCCCGACCTTCGGCTTCGGCGGCGGTCGCAAGGACGTGTTCGAGCCGGAAACGGTTTACTGGGGCACGGAAGACCAGTGGGTCGACGAAGGCGTCGAAACCCGCATCATTCCCGACGAAGGCAAGGCGCTGGAAAGCCCGCTCGCGGCGATCCAGATGGGCCTCATCTACGTCAATCCGGAAGGCCCCGGCGGCAATCCGCACGACGATGAAGGCATGGCCCGCGACATGCGCGAAACCTTCGCCCGCATGGCCATGAACGACGAGGAAACCGTCGCTCTCACTGCAGGTGGCCACACCTTCGGCAAGGCTCATGGTGCCGTTCCTGCCGACCAGCTCAGCAAGGCTCCTGAAAGCGAGGCGCTGGAACTGATGGGCTTTGGCTGGGCCACCGATCCGGAGCAGATCGAAAAGGGCCACATTACCACCTCGGGTATCGAAGGTGCGTGGACCAACACGCCCAAGGAGTGGACGGAGAACTACTTCCGCCTGCTGCTCGATTACGATTACGAGCTGGTGCAGAGCCCGGCCGGTGCCAACCAGTGGCAGCCGATCAACCAGAAGGAAGAGGACATGGCGCCCGACGCCCGTGACCCTTCCAAGAAGGTGCCGACGATGATGACCACGGCGGACATGCAACTGAAGCGTGATCCGGAATATCGCAAGATTTCCGAACGCTTCCGCCACGATCACGAGGCGTTCAAGGACGCTTTCGCCCGCGCATGGTTCAAGCTGACCCACCGCGACATGGGCCCCAAGGCTCGTTACATCGGCCCGGAAGTCCCGGCTGAAGACCTGATCTGGCAGGATCCGGTGCCCACCGGCACTACCCCGTCGGACAGTGATGTTTCGGCCTTCAAGTCCAAGGTGCTCGATAGCGGTCTCACCGTTTCCGAACTGGTGAAGGCGGCATGGGCCTCGGCCTCGACCTATCGCAGTTCGGACCATCGCGGCGGTGCCAACGGTGCCCGCGTGCGCCTTGCCCCGCAGAAGGACTGGGCGGTTAACGATCCGGAAGAACTGGGTAAGGTCCTTTCCAAGCTGGACGAGATCCGCGGCAACCTGTCGATGGCCGATGCCATCGTTCTGGCAGGCGCTGCGGCGATCGAGAAAGCGGCGAAGGACGGTGGCCACTCGGTCAGCGTGGATGTCACCACCGGTCGCGGCGATGCCTCGCAGGACCAGACCGACGCCGAGAGCTTCGAACCGCTGGAGCCGGTCGCAGACGGGTTCCGCAACTACCTGAAGACCAAGATGTCGGTGAAGACCGAAGACATGCTGGTCGACCGTGCCCACCTTCTCGGCCTCTCGATCCCCGAGATGACCGCGCTGGTCGGCGGGATGCGGGCGCTGGGCGCTGTCAGCGAACATGCTGACCACGGCAGCAAGATCGGCGTTCTCACCGATCGCCCCGGCACCTTGTCCAACGACTTCTTCGTCAACCTGCTCGACATGGGCACCAAGTGGAAGACGGTGGAAGAAAGCGGCGACGAGGAATTCGTCGGCACCGACCGCAAGACGGGCGAAGAAAAGTGGCACGCCACGCGCACCGATCTCGTCTTCGGATCCAACTCGCAGCTGCGCGCCATTTCGGAAGCGTTTGCCGAAAGCGGCGGCGAGGCGAAGTTCATCGAAACCTTCGTGTCCGCCTGGACCAAGGTGATGGATGCCGACCGCTTCGACCTCACCTGCGCGAAGTATCACAAGTAAAACGAAAGCCCATCGAGGCTCGCAGAAAGCCCCCGGCAGCGATGTCGGGGGCTTTTTTCATCCCTCCGCCTAGAACCAGCCGCGTTCCTTCAACAGCGATACGTTTGCGCGGCTGACGGGCGCTTCCAGCCCGTTGTCGAGCACTAGGCGCAGGTTGCGCCCGTCCCGCTTCACATCGGCCACCGCGCCGCGCGCCACCCACCAGCTGCGGTGGACCTGCTCACCCTCGATCCCGTCCAGCTCCGCCACCGCATCGCGCATCCGCATCAGCACCAGTTCGCTGCCGAGCGCCGTGTGCGCGCGGACGTAATGGTCTTCCATCTCCAGCGCGATCAGGTCCGTGCCGACAGCGGCAGGCAAGCGGTCGAGGAAGCGGGACTGTGGCAGAGTGTCGACGGGGACGGCGACTTCGACGGGCGCGCTCTCATCTTCGCGGTGAAGAGCCGGTTTGCGGTTCAGCAGGTGGAACAACACGGTGATCCCCGCGCCCACGATCAGCACATTCAGGTATGTACCGAATGCCTCGTCCAGATGCGGCCAGCGGAAATCGCGGCCGATGAAGCCCAGCGTCCATATTGCAAGGCTCATGGGCACCGTGGCGATCAGCACGGCGGCGACCCACAGCGCCCATTCGGGCAGGTCCAGCCGCTTGCCCCATGGCACCACCAGCGCGCTGATGGGCGAGTAGAACACGTACCCCGCCAGCGCGAGGCCGACCCAGTAGACCAGCCGCAATTCGATGGGATCGGCAAAGCTGCCGAACGGGCCGAGCAGCGCCAGCACCACGCCGATCACCAGCATGATGGACAGGTCCACAATCAGGCGGCGCAATAGCGGGGAGGCAGGCTTGGTGGCGGTCATTCCGGCGGGAGACTAGCGCCCGTTCGCGCTTCGTAAAGTGGCAAACCCCTTGGAACCTGAGCCTTTCACGAAGGCAGAGTTCCGGCGGCGAAGGCACGATTGCGGGCGAATGGGCTTGCCGCAGGAAGGAACGGCAACACGAACCCGATACCGGAGACCTCCCCGATGTCCGCATTAGCCTATGCCAATCCTTTTCACCGCCCTGCCGGCGTCCTCGATCTCAATCCGCTGGTGCGCGCGATCGTGATCGTATCCGGCAGCGCGATGAGCGCACTGTGCCTCTACGCCGTTGCTCGCGGCCTATTGGGCTACACGCCGGAACTGCCGCACCTGCGCAACCTAGCCATCGCGTTCCACGTCACCACCGTGCTGCCCTGCGTGCCGCTAGGCCTCTACCTGCTGCTCGCCCCCAAGGGCACGGCCACGCACAAGCAGTTGGGCAAGCTGTGGGTCACGCTGATGGTGATCACGGCGACCAGCACCCTGTTCATCTACAACGGCACGCACTTCACCTGGATTCACCTCTTCGTGCCGCTAACCTATCGCGCATCCTGGCTAATCGTTGCGAAGGCGCGGCGCGGCGACATTCGCGGGCACCGCAACGAGATCGTCGGCCTGTTCCTCGGCGCGCTGATGATTCCCGGCGTCTGGGCCTTCCTTGGCGAAGGCCGCCTGATGAACGTGCTGCTGCTGGGCTGAGCCTCAGCGGCGGCGGCGCAGCACCAGGTAGAGCGCACCCTCGCCCCCGTGGCGGCGGTGCGCATTGCGCACGGCGGCAATGTCGGATGCGTGCTGGCCCGCAGCCAGCCAGTCGAGAATCTTGGCGCGGATCGCGCCGCGCTTCTCGCCGCGGTCGGCAGCGTGGACCGGGCGCGGCTTGCCGGTAATCAGCAGCACCAGCCGCGCGCCCATTGCCTTTGCCTGCACCAGCCCGTCATCGAGGCGGCGATAGGCTTGTTCGAGATTGTGGCCGTGCAGATCGAGCGTGAAATCGGGTTCGGTCGAGGAGCGCGACAGACGCCGCTCCCAATGCGAATCAAGACCCGGAGACGGCGCGGGCGTCGGGTGCGGTTTGGGCTGCTGGAGCGGCACATGCGACTGGCGCTGCACCAGCTTCTTTGGCTTGGCGAGTGGCTTGGGCGGTTCGGGCGCGGCCTTCACAGGCTCGTTCCTGGGCGGATGGCGGTGCAGTGGCTTCACTGTCGAGGCAACCTTGTTCCACAGCGCGCTTTCCTCTGCTGAAAGGCCGCGCGGTGCGCCGTGCGAATGCCTGCTCACAGGCCGAGCCTTCTCGCCGACGCATGCGGGAGAAGCACTACGGCCTGCCCGCGTCCGCTCATGCCGCCCGCCGTCTCCCGCGCCCGCTCGCCCGCGCCCCAGAAGGTGTCGAAGCGATTGGCACCTGTGATCGCCCCGCCGGTGTCCTGCGCCACCCACATGCCGTCCGCCTCGTCCCGGTCGAGATCGAGGAACACGGGTGCGCCGTAAGGCACGAAATCGGGATCGACTGCGACGGTGTTTTCAGCCGTCACCGGCACGCCGATGGAACCCAGCGGTCCTGCACCGTCCAGCACGCGGAAGAACACCCAGCTTTCGTTTTCGCGCATCAGCGCAGCCCCCGCCTCGGGATTTTCGCGGATATATTGCATGATCCCCTGCATGGAGCCGGGGTACTGGCCCGGCCCGTCACCCAGCAGCCCGCGCTGGCGCATTAGGCCACCGATACCGGTGTAGGCCTGCCCGTTCTGCCCGGCATAGCCGATGCGCGTAACCTCGCCTTCCGGGCTGATCAGCTGGCCGCTGCCCTGTATCTGCAGGAAGAAAAACTCCACCGGGTCCGCCGCCCAGCCGATTTCCAGACCGCGCCCTTCGAGCGCGCCGTCCTCGATCTCGGCACGGGTGAAGTATTCCACACAGGTTCCGTCGGGCAGTCGACGGGAAAGCGGCGCGCGGCCTTCGCGTTCGCTCTCGGGCGTGTCCTCGCGCCAGCACCGCTCCAGATCGTCTGGCACGCCATAGACGGGCACGTCGAAGCCGGGGCGGCGCGTGGCGCTGCCCGAAATCTGCGGTTCGAAATAGCCGGTGGCAAAGCCCTGTCCGTCACCCACGACGACGGGCGTGAAATTCGCTGCAAAGAACTCACGCGCTTCATTGCGAGGCCAGTTGGCGGCGGCATCGCAGGGGCGAATCCAGTCGTCGGTCTGCGTCAGGCCGGAAACGTCCTCCCGCGTGCGGGGCACATGGCAACTGGCAACGAAGGCGTCCAGCGCGTGGCTGGCGTCCACCGCGCGGATCGGCAGGCTGGCGAATGCGGGGCCGGCGGAAACGCCCAGGATCGCTGCATTGGGCGCGACAGGGCTAGGCTGTTCGCCGCCGCCCTCGGGTATGACGCGCGAACATGCTGCGACAAGCGCAAGTGTTGCAATGCAAGTGAGAAGGCGCGCGGTGTTCACGCGCCGGGTCGCTATCAGCCCTGATCGGTCTCGTCGAGGAGCCACTGCGGATCGTCGCTGCGAATATCGCGGCTGAACGTCCAGATGTCGCGGCTTTCCACGGCATCGTCCAGCGAGCCTGCCACCACGTTGCCGTCCTTGTCGTAGCTGACGCTGGCAATGTCGGAGACGAATCGCACGGCGATGCGGGCAATCTTGCCGTCCAGCTCTGCGAAATGGACCGTCACGTCCTCGATACGAATCAGGCGGTTATCCATCTTGATGCCCGCTTCGTCGCGCTGGTCGATCACCGCTTCGAAGCTTTCGAAGACATCGTCGTCGCACAGTTCCTTCAGCTCTTCCTTGTCGCCGCGCCAGAATGCCTCCAGCACGATCTCGTAGGCGGCCTTTGCGCCTTCGAGGAAACCGAGAAGGGCAAAGTTGCGATCCGCCGTGGAGATTTCGCGCAGGCCGCGTTCGATAGCGGGCGGGAAACCTGCCAGAGTGCGTTCGGTCTGCGAGGTTTCCGCATTGGGCTGCGGCACCATCTTGGGCTGCGACTGCTCATCGCCGCGGTCGAAGCGGTTGGTGGGGATGACCTCTTCCTCATGCTCTGCCCGGCGCCCGAGCACCGAATAGAGGCGCATTCCGAGGAAGGCGGCAATCATGGCGAGGATGACGATTTCTACGATCACGCAAATTTCCCAATCTGCCCGCGGATCTACAAGCATTGCGGGCTGTGTAGCCTATTGTGGCTGAGATAGGCACCAATATCAAATGAACAACCGCGCCTTAAGTAGGCATGAAGCACGTGCGCAACAGTTGAACGTGTTTCCCGCTGCGCCCGCCGCGCCATTGCGGGCGGCGGCAAGGGGTGATAGGCGCGCGCGCAGATTTTCTCCGCGCGCCGATTCCGCGCGCAACAGCAGTGAAAGACAGACATATCATGGCCGATGAAGGCGACGTCCTGAAGAACCTCGACCCCGCACCCGCTGGCAACAACGGCGACACCGCGCCGGTGGCAGGTATCATCTCCCAGTATGTGAAGGATCTCTCGGTCGAGAATCCGAACGCTCCGGCCGCCTACCGCTGGCAGGACCAGCCGAAGATGGATGTGCAGTTCAACATCGGCGCCAAGCCCGCCAGCGACGACGTGACCGAGGTTGAACTGAAAGTCACCGTCACCGCCAAGATGGACCAGGGCACCGCATACATCGTGGACCTCGCCTATTGCGGCCTCATCGGCATTCGCAACATGAATGAAGCGCAGTCGCATGCCTTCATCTATGCCGAGGCCCCGCGCATCCTGTTCCCCTTCGCGCGCCGCGTGATTTCGGACGCGATCCGCGATGCAGGCTTCGCCCCGCTGATGCTCGATCCGATCGACTTCAACGGCCTTTACGTGCAGCGCATGCAGCAGCAGCGCGCGGCGGAAAGCCAGGGCGGCGCGGCTCCGGCGGCGGACGCTCCTGCAGGCGGCGAAGGCTGAGCAGCAACGTAAAGGCGGGCGGTTGATCACATGAGCCTGCTCAAGAACGTCGGAACGATCGGCTCGCTCACCATGGTGAGCCGTGTGGCGGGCATGGCGCGCGAGATGATCTTCGCGCGCGTGCTCGGCGCGAATGACGTGACGGATGCCTGGTTCCAGGCACTGATCATTCCCAACGTGTTCCGCCGCCTGTTTGCCGAGGGCGCTTTCTCGGCGGCCTTCGTGCCGATGTTTTCCAAGCGATTGCACAATGAAGAGGGCAAGGACGGGCTGGAGGAAGCGCGCAGCTTCTCTCAGGACGTGATCTCCGTCTTCGTCCCCGCACTGATCGCGCTGACGGCGATTTTCGAGATCGCCATGCCGGGCGTGATCTGGCTGCTTTCAGACAAGCCGATCAACCCCACCGAGTTCGATTACTCGGTCGATTTCGCGCGGATCATGTTCCCCTACATCCTGCTGGTGAGCGTGGTTACGCTGCTGACAGGCATGCTCAATTCCGTCTCCCGCTTCGGCCCAGGGGCGAGTTTTCCAATCATCCTGAACCTCGTGCTGATCGCCACGCTGTTGGGCGTGGAAGCGACGCATGGGGCTGAAAGCAACATCGTTGCCATGGGCTACATCGTTGCCTGGGCGATCCCCGTGGCAGGAGTGCTGCAACTCGCGTGGCTCATATACTGGGCACATGTCGAGGGCTTCCGCCCGCGCTGGATCAGCCGCCCGAAACTGACGCCCGAGGTGAAGCGTCTGGGCATCATCGCCCTGCCCGCGGCCATCGGCGGCGGTGCCTACCAGATCAACACGCTGGTGCAGGTCTACTTCCTCAACCAGCTGGAAGGCAGCGCGATCAGCTGGATGAACTATGCTGACCGCCTGAACCAGCTGCCGCTGGGAATCATCGGCATTGCCCTTTCCACCGCCATCCTGCCCACGCTTTCAAAATTCGTGGGCGCGAAGGACCAGCAGGGCGCGGCGCGTATCCAGTCCAACGCAATCGAGCTTGGCATGTTGCTGACCCTGCCCGCCGCCGTTGCGCTGGCGGTGTGCGCGGTGCCGTTCATCACCATGATCTTCCAGGGTGGCCGCTTCGAGACTTCCGACGCGGAAATGACCGGCGGCGTGCTGGCCGTGCTGGTGGCGGGCCTTCCCGCCTATGTGCTGGTGAAGGTGCTGGTGCCCAGCTTCTATGCCCGCAGTGACACGCGCACACCCGTCTATGCCGCCTTTGCCGCGCTGATCGTCTTCGTCGGCTTCAACTTCGCTTTCCTCCAGAGGTTCGGCGTGCAGGGCGTGGCCGCTGCCAGCGTGATCGGCGCGTGGCTGAACTGCGCGATCCTCTACGCCGTGTTGCGCGCGCGCGGGTACTACCGCCTCGACTGGCCGCTGCTGGGCCGCCTCGCCCGTCAGCTTGTCGCCGCAGCCGCGATGGGCGCGGCCTTGTTCTATGCGCGCGACTTGCTAGTGGATTTCTACGCCGCCGGCCTGTTCGCGCGGCTTATGGCGCTGGGCGTTCTCGTCGCCTGCGCCGTCATCGTCTATTTCGGGGTGGCCTTCATCACCGGCGCGGTAAGCCGCCAGAGGGTCGCCATGTTCATGAAGAAAAGAGAGCCAGAAGCGCCATGATCGTCGTATCGGGAATCCAGCCCACCGGAAACTTGCACCTTGGGAACTACCTCGGCGCGATCCGCAACTGGGTGAAGATGCAGGACGAGATGGGCGATGATGGCAAGTGCCTTTTCTTCCTGGCTGACCTGCACGCCATCAGCATGCCCCACGATCCGGCGGAACTGAAATCGAACACGCTGGAAATGGCCGCCGCGCTGGTGGCCTGCGGGATCGACCCCACGCGCTGCGTTCTGTTCAATCAGGCGCAAGTGCCCGCCCATCCCGAATTGCAGTGGTTGCTGAACGGCACCGCGCGCATGGGCTGGCTCAACCGCATGACGCAGTGGAAGGACAAGGCAGGCAAGAACCGCGAGGGCGCAAGCGCGGCGCTGTTCACCTACCCCGTGCTGCAGGCGGCTGACGTGCTGCTGTACCAGGCCACCCACGTGCCTGTCGGCGACGATCAGAAGCAGCACCTCGAACTGGCGCGCGACATCGCGCAGAAGTTCAACAACGACTTTGCCAGCGAGGACGAGCCCGTCTTCACGATTCCCGAACCGTTCATTCCGCCAAAGGCTGCGCGCATCATGAGCCTGCGCGACGGCTCGAAGAAGATGAGCAAGTCGGACCCGTCGGAAATGAGCCGGATCGAACTGGCAGACGATGCCGACACCATGGCGCAGAAGGTGAAGAAGGCGAAGACCGACCCCGAGCCGCTGCCTAGCGAAGTCGAGGGGCTGGCAGAACGCCCCGAGGCGCTGAACCTCGTCAGCATCTTCGCGGCGCTTGCAGAGAGCACGCCTGAAGCCGTGCTGGCGGACCATGGCGGACAGGGCTTCGGCCAGTTCAAGCCTGCGCTGGCGGAAAAGATGGTCGAGGTGCTTGGCCCCATTCGCGACCGCTTCGTGGAACTGAAGGAAGACCGCGAGGAACTGGACGCAATCCTCGCCCGCGGTGCGGCGCAGGCGCGCGAACTCAGCACGCCCACGCTGGACGCTGCCTACAAGGCACTGGGGCTGGTGCGCGGCTGAGACGCCTCGATTTCGCCAATCTCACTGAAATTGCATGGTTTTTGGGTGTCCGCGGTTAAACCGCGGTTCACTCTGTCCTTGCTATTGCACTCGTCATCGCAGAAATTCGTGCGCGCTGGAGTTGAGGGGCCTCGCGCGCTCCCATCAGTTTTGAGAGATTCGTTATGTTGAAATCCCTGTTCTCCATGAAAGGCGCAAAGCTGGCCCTCGTGCCCGCCATCGCGCTGGGACTGGCCGCTTGTGCCACCCCGTTCCGCGCGGACGTGTCGCGTTTCGAAAGCCAGCTTCCTGCACCGCAGGGCCAGAGCTTTTTCGTCGTGGCCGATGATCCTGCCCTCGCCGGCGGTCTGGAATTCGCGCTTTATGCCGATCAGGTGGAAGCCGAGATGGCAGAGCTAGGCTATGTCCAGGCGGCCTCGCCCGAAGATGCCACCTTGCTGGTGCGCTTCGACTACGGCGTGGACGACGGGCGCGAGCGCATCCGCTCCAGTGGCTTTGGCTACGGCATGCGCGATCCGTTCTACAACCCGTGGCGCAGCTATCGTCGTCCCGTGTTGTTCCGCGATCGTGACGGCAATCGCCGCATTGCCTACGTTCCGACGCGCGCCTGGGGCTACGGCTGGCACGACCCGTTCTTCGGCGGGCCCGATATCGACAGCTACACCGTCTATACCAGCGGCATCGACCTGAAGATCGACAATGCCGCGACGGGTGAACGCCTTTTCGAAGGACAGGCGCAGGCCGCCTCCACTTCGAACCGCCTGCAGTACCTGGTGCCTAATCTAGTCGAGGCGATGTTCACCGATTTCCCCGGCAACTCGGGCGAGACGGTGCGCATTTCCATCGCACCGGAAGACCAGCCGGTTCGCCGCAACGAACGGTAAGTATCCGGATCAGTTGAAATGGAATGGGGCGGCGCCTGCAAGGTTGCCGCCCTTTTTCATGCCCGTCGCGCTGCCAGCGCCACGAGAGTGACGAAAGTCGCCGCTTCCAGCGCTGATGTGGCGAGCAAGGTCGTGGGACCGAATGACTGTTCCCCCAGCCAGCGTCCCAATGCGCCGGTCCCCAACCGACTGTCCGCGATGGTTTCGTCCAGCAGAGCGAGGCTGCCTGCCATGAGTCGACCGCCAGCCACGGCGACGAGTATTCCGCCACCTGCACCCAGCAGTCCCGCGAAAGTGGCTCCTCGCCAGCCGCGAAATCGCAATGCAAGAGCGGAGCCGCCTCCCGCCAGAGCTCCGATGACTGCGCCCTCGACCAGTCCGGTTACAGGGCCAATGCCGACGCCAGCCAGCACGTTGAACAGGTCCAGCCCTACGAGTCGCCCGATGGCGCCGACCACCAGCCCGCCGAATGCTCCGCCAGCCACCAGCATGGCCGGTCGCATTCCGGCGAGCGCGATGGTGATCCCCATGCCGACGCCCACTCCGGCACCGCCCAGAACGCCTACCGCAAGGCACAGCGACAGCACCGTCAGCACCACGCCGCTGCTCGCCTCCGCTCCCGTCGACAGAAGCAGCGCATAGAGCAAGCCGCCTCCCACTCCGGCCAGCGCTCCGCCGATCGTGGCGGCAGCGGCGATGCGTCCACCCGGGCCGACGCCTACCGTGGGGCCGACGGCTGAGGCAGGCTCTTTATCCGCATCAGCATCGAGCTTGCCGACAAAGCGATAGCCGTGCTTCGGCACCGTCGCGATGTAGCGCGGGGAAGTCGCATCGTCGTCCAGCGCGCGCCGCAAGGTGCGAATGCACTGGGTCAGCGCCTCGTCCGTAACCGGAATGCCGCGCCAAACCTCGTCCATGAAGCGCTGCTTGGTCACGAGATCGCCGCGCGCTTCCACCAGCATTGCCAGCGCATCGAAATAGCGGCTGCCGATGTCCACCTCTCCGCCGCCGCGCAGCAGACGACGGTTCGCCCGGTCGAGCGTGAAGCCGTCAAAATGCAGGATGGAAGGATCGGCGACCATGTCCCCCGCTTCCTATGCCAGCGCGCAGGCCAGCGGAAGCTTTTCAGCCATTGCTCATGAAATGCTCATGCCGCTCACCGCGCTGGAATTGCATGGGTTTGGTTCAGCACTCACAGGAGATTCGAACATGCCCCAGACCATTGCCTTTCACCGCCGCCTTGCAGGATGGCGCATCGCCGGATGGAGCGCGGCGGCCGCCCTCCTCTCGCTGCCCGCTATCGCCATGTTCATTACCGATGAGGTTGCATGGACGGGCAGCGATTTCATTATCGCTGGCCTCCTGCTGCTGGTGACGGGCCTCGCAGCCGAAGGGGCACTGCGCCTCGCGCGCAACTGGGCGCATCTGATCGGCTATGGGCTGACCATTTTCACGGCCTTCCTCACCGTATGGAGCAATCTTGCGGTCGGCATCATCGGTGCCGAGGCGGAGCCGATCAATCGCGGCTTCTTTGCCATTCTGGCCGCCGGTCTGATTGCTGCTGCCCTCGCCCGATTTCGCGCCCGTTCCATCTCGACCATCACGGGAATCGTATCAGTCAGCCAGCTGGCACTCGGACTCGCTGCCCTGCGGGCGATGCCCGGCCACGGCGTGGAATGGGGCGTGCTCGCGATTCTCGCACTGCTGTGGCTGGGAGCCTCGCTCGCCTTCAGAAAGGCTTCGAAACAGGCGGGCTAGAGCTTGCCGTGGCCGCCAGTGGAGCCGAACCCGCCCTCCCCGCGCGCGGTTTCGTCCAGTTCGTCCACTTCCTGCCATGCGGCCTGCGTTACAGGCGCCAGCACCAGCTGAGCTACCCGGTCGCCACGCTGGATTTCGAAGTCATCGCCCGAGTGGTTGATCATGATGACCTTCAACTCGCCGCGATAGTCGCTGTCGATGGTGCCGGGCGTGTTGGGCACGGTGATGCCGTGCTTAAGCGCAAGGCCGGAGCGCGGGCGCACCTGGATCTCGTAACCTGCCGGAATGGCCAGCGCGAAGCCTGTGGCAACGGCGTGGCGTGCGCCGGGCCGCAGCGTGACGTTCTCCGCCGCGACCACGTCCATGCCGGCGGCGCCTTCGGTGGCGTAAGCAGGCAGGTCCAGCCCTTCCCCATGGGGCAGGCGCTTCAGTTTTACAGGTATGCGATCAGTCATCCGCGGTCAGTTTCCCGGCAATTTCCTCGACCAGCTTGGTAGCGACGTCCTGCTTGGTCATCGGGTCCCAATGCTCCACCTTGCCTTCCTTGACGAGGTGCACCTGGTTGTTGTCCCCGCCCATGACGTCGCCGGAGACGTCGTTGGCCACGATCCAGTCGACACCCTTGCTCTTGCGCTTCTTGCGGGCGTTGTCGACGACATCGTTGGTCTCGGCGGCAAAGCCGATCAGCAGTTCGGGACGCTTGGGATTGGCGGCGACGCTGGCGAGAATGTCCGGGTTCTCGGTGAGGACCAGGGCAGGCGGCGCGGCGCCGCGCTTCTTGATCTTGATGTCGTTGTAGTCCTTCGTGCGCCAGTCGGCGACGGCTGCGGCCATGATGGCGGCATCGACCGGCAGCGCCTCGCGCACGGCTTTGGCCATTTCTTCAGCGCTTTCCACGTCGATACGCTCCACGCCCAGCGGCGTGCGCAGGTGCACAGGGCCGGTGACGAGCGTGACCTTCGCGCCAGCCGCAGCGGCGGCGGCGGCAATGGCAAAGCCCTGCTTGCCGCTTGAACGGTTCGCCAGATAGCGCACCGGGTCGATCGGCTCGTGCGTCGGGCCGGCGGTGACGAGCACATGCTTGCCAAAAAGCGGGCGATGTTCGATGTCCTCCTCGAACGCGGGCTGGCCCGCCAGCGGATCGAAGGTGTCGATGGGATCGAGTTCGGGCGACTGGACGTGGCCCGGCTCCAGCGGGTTGACCGGTGCGGCGGCTTCCTCGCCCTCGAACGGCTGCGGCGCTTCCTGACGCGCGTTTACCTCGTGGTTGATCGCTTCGCGGTCGGTTGGCGGGGCGGCCTTGGCCTTGCCCTTGGTCGCCATCAGGTGTTCGGCACCACTGAAATCGGGCTCGGGCAGGTCCGGACCGGTGTAGGCGACCTCGCCTTCCATCTCGCCTTCTTCCAGTTCCTCGCCATCGTAGGTGACTTCGTCTTCCTCGATCTTGCGGGGGTTGGAGCGCGGGATGATGCTGGCGAGCATTCCGGCAAGGCCGCCGGGGTGATCGTCGCCGAGGCCGCTGTCGTCCTCGTAATCCTCTTCTTCCGCACCAGCTTCCACGGCGCGCAGGTAATCCTCGATGTCCTGCCCAACGATACCGGGATCGAGACCCAGCATGTCGGCGATTTCCAGCCAGACCATTTCGGGTTCGGGCAGGCGGCCGGGGCCGAACTCGCCGCAGGCCATCGCGCCTTCGTCGGGCGTCATCACGCGCACGCCGTTTTCGCGCAGTGTCTCTATGTTGCGCTGGGTGGCGGGATGCTCCCACATTTTCACGTTCATCGCGGGAACGGTGAGAACGGGCTTGTCGGTGGCGAGAATGAGCGTTGTGGCGAGATCGTCGGCGATACCGGCTGTCATCTTCGCCATCAGGTCCGCCGTTGCCGGGCAGACCACCACAAGGTCTGCCTCGCGGCTTAGCTGGATATGGCCGATCTCGGCCTCGTTCTTCAGGTCCCACAAGGATGTGTGGACCTGGTTGCCCGATAGCGCGGCCAGGGCCATGGGCGTGACGAATTGCGCGCCGCCCTGTGTCAGGACGCAGTTCGTCTCACCCCCGCCTTTTGCAATCAGGCGGACGAGTTCGCACGACTTGTAAGCGGCAATACCGCCACCCACGACAAGCAGGATTCTGGGACTGGTCGACTGTGCCTCCCGTTCGTCTTTCTCTATCCGCTGCTGCAGCATCGGTTCCTAGGCCCGCTAATAGTCCAAGCAAGCCACATCGCAAATGATGGTTAAGTTTGCCTTTAGACTGCGCCCCTTGCGGAACGAAAAAGATCGGCCAGTGCGCGCGGGGCGAGCGCGAGACCGGCAATGTAAGCAGGCAGGGTCAGCTGTACCCAGTAGAAATTCTCCGGCCGCGCGAACAGCGCCATGGCGGTGAACATGCCGGCAAACCACAGGCTCGCGAACAATCCCATGCGCCCGCCCAGCCCCAGCCAGCCGACAAGGGGTAATATGGCAAGGGGCGCTGCCACCATCACGGGCAGCACCAGCAGCGCGGTAAGGCGGGAAAGCGCCATCAGCGGCAAGGCAAGGCCCGCCATGGCATCCCACCCTTGCGAGGCCGGGTCGTCAATTGCGCGGCGCATCTCGACGAAGTGATAGTGCAGCCCCATCATGGCCGCGAAAAGCAGCAGCAACACGACCAGCGCCGCCACTTCGCGCCAGCGTTTCTCCATCATCGCAAAGGCCAGCCACAGCAGCACGAACGGCACGGCCAGTTCGCGCACGGTAAGGGCAAGGCCAGCCGCAAGCAGGCTCGGCCACCATCTTTCCGGCGAATAGAATACGAATGCGAGCGTCAGCAGCAGCCCCGCCAGCAGTTCATGGATCAGGCCCGCGGTTGGAGCAGCGACCGCCGCGCCGCCCAGCGCCAGCATGAACAGGGCACCCGCGCGCTCTGCCATCGGCATCGTTGCAGGAAGACGCTGGCAGAGCGCCAGCAGGCAGCCAAGCAGCAGCACCATGCCAAGCGTGCGCACGCCGCCCACGCCGATGGCATTGTGCAGCCAGGCGAGCGTGGGCAGGCGCACGGTGACAAAGGGCCGCGTCGGGTAATTGCGGGCGCGCTGCTCATCCATGGCGGCGCCGTAGTAAGGCTCGCCCGCCGCCACGCGCCCCGAAATGCGGGCGTAGAGCGCCAGATCGCCTTGCGAAGCCTCGGCGGGATCGTCCGCCTTTGTTTCCACCCGTGCGGTTTCCGCTGCATCCACGGGTGCGACTGCCACGGCGGCCCATGCCATCAGCGCCGCCAGCAGGGCAAGGACGGCAACCGCACCCCAGCGCGGCAGGCGCGCAAATGGGCGACCGAGGCTATCCCACCAAGTGAGCGGATTGGTCATTCGAAGTGTCTGGACCGGAGAAGCGGAACGCTCAACCGAGTGCGCACGATTATCCCAATACTGAAGCCGATTGGCCTCAGCCGATTAGCCCGGCCGCGATGCTGCCCCACACGGCAGCACCGCCAGCGGCAGCAGCCACGACATAGCCGAGCCAGCCGCGTCCCTTGCGCAGGCGGCGTTCCCAGATCAATTCGACTTCCGGCAGCGGCGGCGGTTCGGGTGCACCGCCCTTTGCGGGATAGCGTTCCTCTATCCGGCGCACGAGATCGGGTAGGCGCAACAGCGTCTCGAAATCGGTGCGGATACGGTCGGCAATGGCAGCCTCGGGGCCGAGTTCGTCGCGAATCCAGCTGCGAACGTAGGGCGCGGAAACGTCCCACATGTTGATTTCCGGATGCAGCTGCGTGGCGATGCCTTCGACCATCACCATGGTCTTTTGCAGCAGCAGCAGGTGCGGCTGGGTCTGCATGTCGAAATCGCGGGTAATGGCGAACAGCCCGTCGAGCATCTGGCCGACACTGAGTTCACTCACCGGCTTGCCCCGCATGGGCTCGCCCACGGCGCGCAGCGCGGTCGCGAATTCGTCCACCGAGTGATAGCTCGGCACGTATTGCGCCTCGAAATGGATTTCGGCCACGCGGCGATAGTTTCCGGTAATCAGGCCGTAGAGAATTTCCGCGAGCCACTGCCGCGCGCGGCGATCGATGCGGCCCATGATGCCAAAATCGATGGCGACGATGGTGCCATCGGCTTTCACGAACAGGTTTCCCTGGTGCATGTCGGCATGGAAGAAGCCGCCACTGATCGCCTGCGTCAAAAACGCCAGCACCAGCCTGCGCGCCAGTTCGGGCAGGTCGTGACCCGCTTCCATCAGGTCCTGCGTGCGGCTGATCTTGACCCCGTCGACCCATTCGATGGTCAGCACGCGGCCATTGGTACGATCCCAGTCGATGTCGGGAATTTCGTAGCCTTGGACGCCGCGCATCGCCTGTGCGAGTTCGGACGCGGAGGCCGCCTCGCGCCGGAAATCCAGCTCCGAATTGCTCCAGCGCTTAAAGTTGGCGATGGTCAGGCGCGGGCGCAGGCGGCGAGCCTCGCCGCCCATCGCTTCCAGATGCGCCGCCGCCCATTCGTAAGTAGCGATGTCCTGCTCGAACTTCTCGCGGATGCCGGGCCGCAGCACCTTGATGGCAACTGTGCGCCCTTCGGTCGTCACGCCCTTGTGGACCTGCGCGATGGAGGCAGCGCCCACCGGCTCCGGGTCCACCTCCAGAAACAGCTCTTCCAGCGGACGCTCGAAGCTGTCCTCTATCTGTTTGCGGATCGCGGCGAAGGGTACGGGCGGCAGGCTGTCCTGCAGGCTGAGGAGGTTCTTCGCCGCTTCGTCGCCCACCAGATCGGGACGGGTCGCCAGCGTCTGCCCCAGCTTGATCGCGGCAGGGCCAATGTCTCGGAAGGCACCGGCATAGTCCGGTTCATTGGGCTGGATCGTGCCGAAACGGGCAATGCGGCACAGGCGCTTTACCGGGCCAGGTGTATTGGCATCGCGCTCGATACCGCGCAGGGCACCGTGCCGCGCGAGGATGCGGCCCCATTTGAGGAGCCGCCAGATATGCGTCGAGGGACGGGTCACGCGGTCAGACTTTCCATCCCGAATGGATGTTCACCGCGCCGCCGAGGATCTTCTCCACCCGCGTGCGCACGAAGCCTGCATCCTTGATCATCGCCTCGAACTCGGGGGGCTTGGGGAAGCGGCGGATCGATTCGGCGAGGTAGCGGTAGCTCTCCTCGTCATTCGCGATGGCCTTGCCGATCTTTGGCATCAGCTTGTGCGAATAGAGGTCGTACACTTCCTTGAAACCCGGCCAGTCCGTGGTCGAGAATTCCATGCAATAGAAACGACCGCCGTACTTCAGCACGCGGTGCGCTTCGCGCAGGGCCTTGTCGATGTGGGTCACGTTCCGGATGCCGAAGACGATGGTGTAGGCATCGAACTGCTTGTCCGGATAGGTCAGCTCCTCCGCGTTCTGGCACGACCAGCTTAGGCCATCGATCCCGCGCTCCATTGCGCGCTCGATGCCAACATCCAGCATGTCCTGGTTGATGTCGGCCACGACGACTTCTGCGCCCTTGGCCGCCATGCGAAAGGCGATGTCGCCGGTGCCGCCCGCCATGTCGAGGATAGCCTCGCCCGGCTGCGGCTTCACGCGGCGAACGAACTGGTCCTTCCATACGCGGTGCATCCCGCCGGACATGGCATCGTTCATGATGTCGTACTTGCGCGCGACATTGGAGAAGACCGCGCCAACGCGCTGGGTCTTTTCTTCCGGGGCGACATCTTCGTAGCCGAAGGAGACTTTGTCGGTCATGCCGGTGCACTTAGGGGCAATTGTCGAAACCGCAAAGGGTGATAAAGGCTCGTGCCATGCCTGAATTGCCAGAAGTCGAGACCACTGTGCGCGGGCTTGCGCGTTTCCTGGATGGTGCGCGCATTGAACGCGTGGTGCTGGGCCGCCCCGACATGCGCTTCCCCTTCCCTGCTGGCCTCGGCCAGTCGCTGACGGGTGCGCGCGTCACATCGCTGGGGCGGCGGGCCAAGTACGGCCTTATAGATATAGACCGCGCGCAGACGATGATCTTCCACCTCGGCATGAGCGGCAGGTGGCGAATCGATCCCGAGGTGCCGGACAAGCACGACCACCTCGTGCTGGAGACGGCAGACCACGTCTTCGCTCTCAATGACCCGCGCCGATTCGGTTACGTCGACCTGGTGGAAACGGGCGCACTGGACAGCTGGCCCGCCTTTGCAGCCATGGGACCGGAGCCGCTGGGCGATGCCCTGACCGTCGATCACCTGCGCGCCGCGATCCGTGGCCGCAAGCAGGCGATCAAGCTGCTGCTGCTCGACCAGCACGTGGTGGCGGGCCTTGGCAACATATACGTGTGCGAGGCGCTGCACCGCGCCGGCATCCACCCGCGCAAGGCTGGCGGGCGCGTCTATCGCCCGGCGCTCGAAAAGCTGGTGCCCGCGATCAAGGAAGTGCTGGAACAATCGATTCGCGATGGCGGCTCAACCTTGCGCGACTATGCCCGCCCCGATGGAGAACTCGGCTATTTTGCCACGCGCTTTCTTGTATATGGCCGCGAAGGCGAGCCTTGCCTTACCTGCGGGGAAGCCCATATCAGACGAATAGTGCAAGGCGGGCGCAGCACCTGGTTCTGTCCTTCGTGTCAGAAGTAGGAGAATCCTTGACCTTTCGTCTCGGACAAACTAGTTGCGCCGCTTTCCGGTGGGTCTACCGCCGACTCAGCTTTACTTAGAACAGGATCTAAACGGGCGGCACCGCTGCTCGAAACAAGGACAGACATGGCCAACACGCTGCAAGCCAAGAAGCGCATCCGTCGCAACAACAAGCGCGCCGAAATCAACGGTGCCCGCAAGAGCCGCATCCGTGGCTTCATCAAGAAGGTCGAAACGGCCTGCACCGATGGAGACAAGGCTGCCGCACAGGAAGCGCTGAAGGTTGCCCAGCCGGAAATCGCCAAGGGCGTTTCCAAGGGTGTGCTTCACAAGAACACGGCCGCTCGCAAAATGAGCCGCCTGAGCAAGCGCGTCTCCGCTCTCTGATTCGCTGATCGCGGCCTCCCGATTCGGGTTTGGCCGCGCGCGAACAGCGGAACGAAATCGGAACAGATTTCAGAAGGGGCTGGTGGTTTTTCCACCGGCCCTTTTCGCATGTGCAAAAGAAGCTGCGGGCTCTTGCGCGTAAGTCTAGGGAATCTCGCGATTCGCAGGACTGTCATATAGAATCGCTTATTTTTCAACGACTTGAACGGAAGTCTGCGGCCTTGCGGACTGTCAACTGGCATTTTTTAAATATTTTTGACACCGTCCCCTTGAGGTTCCCCGACAGTCCTTCATAACAAGCTTCCGGCCAAGGCAATCGCCGCCATGGCCATCAACAAATTGAGTTGTCGACAGGTGGACCGGTGGGCGCAGTGCGCGTTTTCCGGACAGAGGGGTCTTGTCACTTGTCGATGCGTAACGGGGACGTCGGGGGCAGGCCGGCAATCGGACTTTCGGGGTTGGATACACACATGATTCGTATGGGACCGCACAGCGGGCGCAACAACGCAGCTAAGAGCGAGGGTGCTGAAGAGAATATGGAAGAGCAGGAAGCGATCGACCTCGCAGCGGACTGGGCTGACATCAGCCAGGGGCTGCGAAAGGATCTCGGTCACCAGCTCTTCACCCAGTGGATCAAGCCGATCCAGCTGGGCAAGCTCGACCACGATACCGGCACGTTGGACCTGTTCCTGCCGACCGAGTTCTCTGCCAGCTGGGTAGAGGATCGCTATCACGATCGCCTCTCACTCGCCTGGAAGATCGCCAGCAGCGAAGTGCGCCACATCTCCATCAAGGTGCACCCGGGCCGTCGCAAGATCGCCGACCTGGACCTGCGCGGCCACGACGGTTTCGGCCACCGCGCCGCCAACGACGCCTCGCTGGCCATGGAATCGATCGGCGACGACGGATTCACCGCCAGCGTCGGCCTCGACCCGACGCAGACCTTTGCCGCTTTCGTTACCGGCAGCACCAACGTGCTGGCGAAGAACGCGGCGGAGCGCATGGCGAAAGCTGAAAAGCCGCAGTTCAGCCCGCTCTACCTCAAGGCCGCCACCGGCCAGGGCAAGACGCACCTGCTTCACGCCATCGGCCACGCCTATCTGCAGACGCACCCGCGTGCTCGCATCTTCTACTGCTCGGCAGAGCGCTTCATGGTGGAATTCGTGCAGGCGCTGAAGTCGAACGAGATGATCGAGTTCAAGGCCCGCCTTCGCGGTTTCGACCTGCTCTTGGTGGACGACATCCAGTTCATCATCGGCAAGGCATCGGCACAGGAAGAATTGCTCTACACGATCGACGCGCTGCTGGCCGAGGGCAAGCGACTGGTCTTCGCCGCCGACCGCGCTCCGCAGGCGCTCGACGGTGTCGAGCCGCGCCTCCTCTCGCGCCTGTCGATGGGTCTGGTGGCAGACATCCAGCCCGCCGATATTGAGCTGCGCCGTGCGATCCTCGAATCGAAGCTGACCAAGTTCGCGCCGCTCGAAGTGCCGGCCGACGTTATCGACTTCCTCGCCCGCACCGTATCGCGCAACGTGCGTGAACTGGTTGGCGGCCTCAACAAGCTGATCGCCTATGCCCAGCTCACGGGTCAGGAAGTGTCGCTGCAGCTGGCCGAGGAACAGCTGACCGATATCCTGTCGGCCAACCGTCGCCGCATCACCATCGACGAGATCCAGCGCACGGTCTGCCAGTTCTACCGCATCGACCGCGCAGAGATGTCCTCCAAGCGCCGCGCCCGCGCCGTCGTGCGTCCGCGCCAGGTGGCCATGTATCTCGCCAAGGTGCTGACCCCGCGCAGCTATCCCGAAATCGGCCGCAAGTTCGGTGGCCGCGATCACTCCACGGTTATCCACGCCGTGCGCCTGATCGAGGACCTGCGCCAGCGTGACGCCGACATGGATGGCGACGTTCGCAGCCTGCTGCGCCAGCTGGAAAGCTGATAAACCGGTTACCGGCGGCGCAGCCCTGCTGCGTCGTCGGACCAGATTCCTTCCCCAGGCAATCCACCGCTTGTCCACCGGGTGATCCACATCCCCCGTCCACCGTGCATGCACCGGTTGTGCGCAGCTTTTCCGCTGCCCTGCCCACAGGCTTGTCGACAGGCAATCGCTTGCCGATGAATGCGCGATACAAGCAGTCCTTACGGGCGCCTTGCTCCTGAGCATTCACCGAGCCGCTTTACGCCCGCGCATTTGTCACTAGGGAGTGTGGCGATGAGCGACCATCCGCATCCGCTGTCCGAAGACCGGCTCGACCGCTTTGCCCGGCATATCGTGTTGCCGGAGATCGGCGGCGCCGGGCAGGCGGCGCTATCACGCGCGCACGTGGTGCTTGTCGGCCTCGGCGGCATTGGCGCACCGGCGCTGCAATACATCGCGGGCGCAGGCGTAGGCCAGCTGACCCTGATCGACGATGACAAGGTCTCCTCCAGCAACCTGCAACGCCAGACGATCTACACCACGCGCGACATCGGCCACGGCAAGGCCGTCTCGGCCCGCCGCTGGCTGGCGAATTTCGACGAGAAGCTCGATGTGACGATCCACGATCGGCGTATCACGCCAGACAACGTGGCCAGCATGATCGACGGCGCGGACCTGGTGCTGGACGGCACCGACAACTTCGCCACCCGCCTCGCGGTGTCAGACGCCTGCGTCGCAGCGGGCGTTCCGCTGCTATCCGCCGCCGTGGGCCGCTTTCAGGGTCAGGTCGGTGCCTTTGCAGGACACAAGGACGATCAGGCCTGCTATCGCTGTTTCGTCGGAGATGCCTTCGATGCAGAGGATTGCGATACCTGCGCCGAAGACGGCGTGCTGGGCGCGATGGTTGGCTGGGTCGGCACCTTTGCCGCGATGCAGGCGGTGCGCGTATTGGTGAGCACCACGGGCGGCATGGGCGACCCGCAGTGGGGCAAGCTGCACCTGATGGATGGCCTCAAGCCCGGCATGCGCACGCTCAACATCGCCAAGGACCCTGCCTGTTCGGGCTGCGGCTAACGCCCCTGATCCCTGTCCCGGCCTCGGTTGAGGTATTCGTAGGTACTCATGGTTTTTGCAGGATCGGGGCGACAATGCGTGCTGCTTCCTTCCTTCACGCAAATGCGTCCGAGCCTGTCTCGGCCCTCTTCCGGCTGCTCGGTGACGAGAGCGGTCAGGCGGTAGGCGGTCGTCGCGGCGGGGATCGCGATCACGAGGAACACGACCAGCCAGAACGCGCTTTTCAGCACCTTGCCAGGACGATGCTCGACCAGATTGTCCCGAGCGGCCCGGGCACTCCCGATGGCGGACACCGTCGCATATATGGCAATAAGAAAAGGCAGGGCGAAAAGTAGTATGCCTGTAAGAAACCAGCTTTGCCCGGTTACCGTGCAGTCGCTGCAAAAGGCCCAGAAATATAATGCATATGCGTAGGGCAGAAGGCAGAGTGCGAATAGCAGATTGAACAGACGCTTCATCGCTACCGATACTGGCAGTGCGAAGTTAAGATTGGCACAGCCACTTCGTGGTGTGGCCTATTTCTTCAGCCTGTCTCACATGGAGCGCCCAACGACGCAAGTTGACTCGGCCACCCGCCTGACAGACACTTCTCCCTGCCTGGGGGTGGCTTTGTTATTTGGTCGCAGGGTCGCCCGCCCCTTCGCGCCGTGCACGCCGTGTTGGCGTGCGCGTGTTCAACAGGGGAAATACATGAAAAAGCTTATGTTTGGCAGCCTTGCCGCTGCAATCGCACTGACGACCGTGTCCGCACCGGCATCGGCGCAACTTCGCGAATACGAGGACTACGAATATTCCGACTCGGTGGTGGAATTGACCACGGTTCGCGTCGAGCCGGGGCAAATGAACACATATCTCGAAGGCCTGCGCCAGACGTGGGTGGCCAGCAACGAAGTCGCCAAGAGCCTCGGCCACATCAACGACTACGGCATATACGCCAACATGGCTCCGGGCGGCGATGCCTTCCACCTGCTGCTGGTGATCGAATTTCCGGGCGAAAACCTGCAGCCCTCTCGCGAACGCTATGATGCGTTCATGGAAGCATGGGGCGAGGCCAACATGGAAAACTCGAACGAGACCGTGGTCAACGTCTACAACGAAATTCGGGAAATCGGCGGCGTCTACCTGACCCGCGAAATCAACATGCTCGACAATTGATCGCGATGCCGCCGGGCCAATTGTCCGGCGGCACCATCATCCGCGGGTGAGCAGTTGGTCCACCCACTGCGGCACCAGTTCGCTTGCAGGGCCGAGCCGCGTTTCATCGAAGCTGCTGCTGCCAAGACTGGTTTCCAGATTGAGTTCCAGCGTGTGCGCGCCGTGCGCAGCGGCCTGCTGGACGAAACCCGCCGCCGGATATACCGCACCCGAGGTGCCGATGGAAACGAACAGGTCTGCGCTTGCCAGCGCATCGAATATCCGGTCCATCTGGTAGGGCATTTCGCCGAACCACACGATGTCAGGGCGCATGGCGATTTCACCGCAAGCAGGGCAGGCGGGGCCGTCGCGCAGTGTGCCGTCCCAGCGGTGGCGTGCATCGCAGGCACGGCACCATGCGGAAAGCGCTTCACCATGCATGTGCAGCACGCGGGAGGCGCCGCCGCGTTCGTGCAGGTCATCGATATTCTGCGTGACGAGCAGCAATTCGCCGTCCCACTCGCTGTCCAGCCGCCCCAGCGCTTCGTGCGCAAGATTGGGCGATGCGGCCCGCACCTGCGCGCGGCGCTCGTCATAGAAGCGCTGGACGAGATCGGGATCGCGGGCGAACCCCTCTGGCGTGGCGACTTCCTCCACCGGGTGGTTCTCCCACAGGCCGTCCTCCGCGCGGAAGGTTTTCAGGCCACTTTCGGCGGAAATTCCTGCACCTGTCAGGATCACGATGTTGCGGATGCCACTCATGACGCGCATGAAGCATGGGAAGGACAGGAGTGGCAATGGCACGTATCGGAATCATCGGCAGCGAAGGGCGCATGGGACAGGCCATCGCCGAACTGCTGACAAGCGGCGAGCACGAATGCGCGGGCGGCGTCGACAAGGGCTCAAGCCCGAAGAAGCTTGCCAAGACGAGCGACGCGCTGGTCGATTTCTCCGCCCCAGTTGCCCTGGCCGAGAACCTTGCCGCAGCACAGGCTGCAGGCATTCCTTTGCTGATCGGCACAACCGGACTTGGCGATGAAGAGCATCGTGCCATCGACGAGGCAGCGCAGCGCATTCCCGTGCTCCAGACAGGCAATACCTCGCTCGGCGTAACACTGCTCGCCCATCTCGTGCACGAGGCGGCTGCGCGGTTGGGGCCGGACTGGGATATCGAGGTGCTGGAAATGCACCACCGCATGAAAGTCGATGCGCCATCGGGCACTGCCCTGCTGCTGGGTGAAGCGGCAGCGGACGCGCGCGGTATCGACCTCGCCGAGAACAGCGAAAGCGGGCGCGATGGGCATACTGGCAAGCGCGCGGAAGGCGCAATCGGCTTCGCCGCCCTTCGCGGTGGCACCGTGGCTGGCGAACATTCGGTAATCTTCGCCGGAGAGCAGGAGCGCATCACCCTGAGCCACTCGGCAGAAAACCGCATGATCTTTGCGAGAGGCGCGGTGAAAGGCGCTGCATGGCTGATCGGCAAGCCCGCTGGACGCTACACCATGAACGACGTTCTGGGGCTGGACTGACACCGCTGGCGGGAGGGGGAGTGACATGACGGCAAGTGTGGACGCGCTGACGCAAGGCTGGATGGACACGCTGAGCGCCGAGGAACTGGCGCTGGCGCGCGATTACACCAGCGGCAACCACTGGCTGATCCTCGTCGGCATTCTCGTATCTGCCATTGTCACGCTGATCATCGTGCGCACCGGCGTGCTGGACAAGGTGGCGGGCAAGCTGGCGAAACGCGGTTTTGCCATGCGCACCTTCCTGATCGCGGCGACTTTCATCGTGCTCGATACGCTGATCAGCCTGCCCGTCTCCATCTACACCGGTTGGTGGCGAGAGACGCAATACGGCCGCACCAGCCAGCCACTGGCCGACTACCTTTCACAAGGCGCAATCTCACTGGTACTGGCTGCTTTGCTGGGTGGTCTCTTCCTGCTCGGCGTCTATGCGCTTATCCGCAAGACCGGGCGGCTCTGGTGGGCGTGGAGCGGCGCGCTCGTGGCGGGCGCAATAGCCTTCCTCCTGCTGCTGAGCCCCGTGCTGATAGAGCCGCTGTTCAACAACTACGAACCCATCCCCGAAGGCGAAGTGCGCGATGCCGTGCTGGAGCTGGCGGCAGAGGCAGGCGTGCCAGAAGACCGCGTGTTCATGTACGACGGCTCTCGCCAGTCGAACAATTTCACTGCCAATGTCTCGGGCGTAGGCGGCGCGGCGCGCATCGCCATTTCCGATGTCGCGATGGACGAGGCATCGCTGGACGAGGTGAAAGCCGTGACCGGTCACGAGATCGGTCATTACGTGCTCGGCCATGTCTGGCGCACGATCATCGTGCTGAGCCTGCTGGCCATCGCGATCTTCTGGCTGACGGCACGGCTCTACCCGTGGTTCGCCCGCAAGTTCGGCACCGATGCGGAGCTTTCCGATCCGCGCGGTTTGCCCGTTTTCGTCTTCGTTCTGGGCCTGCTGTTCACGCTCGCCCAGCCAATCACCAACACCATGACGCGGATGGGAGAGCGTGAGGCCGATGCCTATTCGCTGGAGCACGCGCGCCTGCCCGATGCGCTGTCCGGCGCGCTGATCAAGACGGCGGAATACCGCTATCCGCTGGCAGGCCCGGTGGAGGAAGCGCTACTCTACACGCATCCGACGGTAGAGAACCGCGTGCGCTCGGCAATGGAATGGAAAGTGGCCAATCTGGCCGAAAGCGAGGTTTCGGAGTAAGAGGGGGCCTATGGGGGGTCTACGCAGAAAACTGCATAATCAACTGTTCGTCGGCGCTCTGCCCGACGGGCGGCTGACTGTCGTAAACCGGCTGCTGATCCTTGTGATCATGGCGGCGGTGGCCGTGGCCGCCCTCTCCACCGAACCTAGCATTTCGGAAGAATGGCACGAAACATTCGTCACGCTGGAGCTGATTTTCGGCTCGATCTTCCTCGTCGAATACCTCGCGCGTATCTACGCTGCGGCAGAGGAACCGGGCGAAGGCTCCGCCTGGCGCAAGCGCTGGCGCTTCATCCGCTCGCCCTTGGGGCTGATCGACCTCGCCGTGGTCATCTCCACCCTGATGCCTCTGATTACCGCCGATGCCGCGATGCTGCGCACCATGCGCCTGCTGCGCGTGTTCGCGGTGATGAAGTTCGGCCGCTTCAGCAAGGCGATCCGCGAGGTCTGGGGCGCGGTTTCCGATCGCGGGGACGACCTGATCGTGACCGTGGCCCTTGCGGGCGTGTTGCTGCTGTTCGGCGCGACCGCGCTCTACATGACGGAAGGGACGATCCAGCCCGAAGAATTCGGCTCCATCCCGCGCGCGCTATGGTGGTCGATCATCACGCTTACCACCGTCGGATACGGCGATGCTGCGCCGATCACGCCGATGGGCAAGGTCTTTGCCTCTATGGTGGCGCTGTCGGGCATTGCGCTGGTGGCCATGCCCACCGGCATCATCGCCGCCGCATTCTCCGAAGCCATGCAGCGCCGCCGCGACCAGCGGCTGGATGAAATGCGCAAGCACCTGGAGCGTCTGGACGAGGTGGACGAAGCGGTGGAAGCGAAGATCGCCGCGCTTGAACGCACCAGCAATCCCGGGTCTAGACTCGACGATACATGACCAAGGACCAGATTTTCGAATTCTTCCGCCGTCTGGCAGAGGACAATCCCGAACCCGAGACCGAGCTGGAATATGGCAATGCCTACCAGCTCGTCGTGGCCGTGGCGCTTTCCGCGCAGGCGACGGACGTGGGCGTGAACAAGGCAACGCGCGCCCTGTTCGAGAAGGTGAAGACGCCGCAGGAAATGCTCGACCTGGGCCTCGACGGTCTGATCGAGCATATCAAGACCATCGGCCTGTTCAATCCCAAGGCCAAGAACGTGATCGCGCTCAGCCAGATGCTGATCGACGATTACGGCGGCGAAGTGCCCGACACACGCGAAGACCTTGTCCGCCTGCCGGGTGTTGGTCGCAAGACAGCGAACGTGGTCCTCAACTGCTGGTTCAAGCAGGAGACCTTCGCAGTAGACACCCACATTCTGCGCGTGGGCAACCGCACAGGGCTAGCCAAGGGGAAGACGCCCGAACAGGTGGAGGCGAAGCTGGAAAAGCGCGTGCCGCAGCCCTTCCGCCTGCACGCCCATCACTGGCTGATCCTGCATGGGCGCTACACCTGCAAGGCGCGCACGCCGGAATGCTGGCGTTGTAACCTCGTGGACCTGTGCAGCTACCGCAAGAAGGTGCTGGAAAAGCCGAAAGGGCGATAGGCGCGCAATTTTGATCTGGCGCATAGTCGCTGGCTCTGACCCTCGCCATGATGACAATGGGGAGGAATATCATGGCAACAACTCCGGTACCTGCGCCGCCGACAGTCGCTGACAACCTGACCGCCGCAGACCTGCGCGCGGCGCTGGCTGCGGGCTGGCGCGACTTTCTGGCCTGTCCGATCTACGGCCTGTTCTTCGGCGCGATCTATGTGGTGACAGGCATCGCAGTCACTTACGCCCTGTTCTGGCGCGGCGAAGCAGGCTGGTTGGTGCCGGTGACGGCAGGCTTCCCGCTGATCGCGCCTTTTGCAGCCGTGGGCCTTTATGAGGTGAGCCGCCGCCGCGAACTGGGCGAACCCATCGGCTGGGGCCCGGTGCTGGGAGCGCTACGCGGACGAGGAGACGATCAGCTCTTGATGATGGGCGGTTTCGTATTCGTCGCCTTCAGTTTCTGGGTGATTATCGCCCATGCCATCTTTTCGATCTTCATGGCCGAAAGCGGCATCGGCGGTGAATCGCTCGCGGTGTTCCAGACGCAGGCCGGTGTCTGGATGCTGGTGGTGGGCACCGCCGTCGGCGCACTGCTGGCCTGGGGCTTCTACTGCATCACCGTGGTCAGCCTGCCGATGCTGGTGGACCGCGACGTCGACTTCATTAGCGCCATCATCGCCAGCATGAAGACCGTGCGAACCAACACCGGAGTCATGCTGGGCTGGGCGGTGATCATCGCCGCGACGCTCTTCGTCGCGATGATCCCGCTGTTCATTGGCCTGCTGATCGTGCTGCCGGTACTGGGCCATGCGACATGGCACCTCTACCGGCGCGCGGTGAAATGATCAGACGTCGTCAGTCCGAATCGCACGCCCTGCAGATGGGATAGTCGGACATCCAATCGCCCTCCCCCGACCCGAAGGGTTGATGACAAATGACGCAGGTAGCTAACGGCTCTTGCGAAACCCGCGGCCTTTCAGCCTCTTGCTCACGCTTTGCGCGGTGCCATTCTGCTCTTTCAGCATCGGTAAAGGCCATCAGTGTCTCCTTGCCGGACCTGAGCTGACACTAATGGCCTAACATTTCCCGAATGATTCACATCGATCAGACGTCGTCCGCGCTGATCATTTCCTCGCGGTCGATGTCGTCGGTCAGGCTGGCAACGGTGGTCGCCACTGCCGCATCGCCGGAAACGTTGGTGGTGGTGCGCATCATGTCCATGATCCGGTCTACGCCAGCCACGAAGGCGATCGTTTCCAGCGGCACACCAACCGCGCCGAACACCAGCGCCATCATGATCAGGCCAGCGCCGGGGATGCCAGCGGCGCCCACGGCACCAAGCGTGCCGAGGATCGAGATCATGAAATAGTCGCCCCACGAAAGATCCACGCCGAAGATCTGCGCGCCGAACAGGGTGGCAAGGCCGAGGTACATGGCCGTGCCGTTCATGTTGATCGTCGCGCCCAGAGAGATCACGAAGCTGGCCACCGAGTTGCTGATGCCGAGGTTCCGCTCGGCACAGCGCAAGGTGACGGGCAGCGTCGCGTTGGAACTTGCGGTGGAGTAGCTCACCGCAATGGCATCCACGATACCGCGGAAGAAATCGCGCACCGGCAGGCGGGCGATAAACTTGATCATGCCGGAATAGATCAGACCGATGATCAGCAGGCAGCCAAGATAGTTGAGGAACACCAGCTTGCCGAGCGCGGTCAGCGCCTCGAACCCCAGCGTACCGGCCACCCAAGCCATCAGCGCGAACACGCCGAAGGGGGTGAGTTCCATCACCACCATCGTCACCTTCTGCATGACGACGGAACCGCTATCGAAGATCTTGAGAACCGGTTCGCCCTGCTCTTTCGCCATCAGGATGCCGATGCCCAGCAGCAGCGAAAAGATGATCAGCGGCAGCACGTTGACGTCCGCCATCACCTGCACGGGGCTTTGCGGCACCATGCCCAGCAGCATTTCGCGCCAGGTCGTATCGTTGGGTTCGGGCACCGCGCCCATTTCGATCGATGAGGTGTCCACGCCCGCGCCCGGGGCAACGATGGTGCCGAGGAACAGGCCGAGCCAAACGGCCATCTGCCCTGTCACCACGAACAGCAGCAGCGCACGCCAGCCGATCCGGCCCAGCTTGCGAATGTCGCCGATGGAGGCTACGCCGGCCACCAGGCTGAAGAAGATCAGAGGGACCACCAGCATCTTGATGAAGGCGACGAAGATGTCGCCGATGATCTTGATGCTTTCCGCGCCCGGACCCCACATTCGTCCGGCGATGATGCCAAGGATCAGGGCAACGATGACCCGCTGCCACAGCGGAATGGCCAACCATCTTTTCATGTAGAAATGTTCTCCGTGGTCGAAGGATCGGAGGCCGAAAGCGCGGCCATTGCGACGCGGCGGTAGATTGCCGTGAGTGTGGCAAGGTCGTCAACCGCTACGGCTTCGTCGGTCTTGTGCATGGTGGCGTTGACCAGGCCGAATTCGATCACGGGGCACAGGTCTTTCAGGAACCGCGCGTCAGACGTGCCGCCGGTGGTGGAAGGTTCGGGGTCGACGCCCGTCTCCGCCTTCACCGCATCAGCGATCATCTGAGAGAACGCGCCAGGCGGCGTCAGAAACGGCTCGCCGCTGATCATCGGTCGCGCCGTGCCACCGTGCTTTTCGGCAATGGCGGTGACTTTCTCGGACAGCGAAGCGCCCGAGTGCTGATCGTTGAAGCGGATGGAAATGCGCGCCTTGGCCTTTCCGGGGATCACGTTGTGTGCGCGGTTGGGCACGTCAAATTCGGTGATCTCGAGGTTCGATGGCTGGAACCAGTCGGTGCCATCGTCCAGCTCCAGCGCGTCCAGTTCCGCAAGAATGGCGACCATGCGTGGCATGGGATTGTCGGCAAGGTGCGGATAGGCGACGTGCCCCTGCGTGCCCTCCACTTCCAGCCAGATGTTCACCGAGCCGCGGCGCCCGATCTTCATCATGTCGCCGAGCCGATTGACGCTGGTGGGTTCGCCCACGAGGCACAGGTCCGGAATGTCGCCGCGCTCGCGCATCCGGTCGATCAAGGCGCGAGTGCCGTGCAGGGCAGGGCCTTCTTCGTCGCCGGTAATGATGAAGCTGAGCGTTCCGGCATCGGCAGGAATTTCGGCGACGGCAGCCACCATGCAGGCAATCGCGCCCTTCATGTCCACTGCGCCGCGCCCGTAAAGCAGGTCGCCACCCGGTTCGTTTCGCACTTCCGGCCCGAACGGCTTGCTCGACCATCCCTCGCCCGGCGGCACCACATCTACGTGCCCGGCAAACGCGAAATGCGGTGAGCCTTCTGGGCCGCGACGGATGGCGAAGAGGTTCTCGACCGCCTCCTCGTCGCTGCCTTCAGGCCCTTCGCCACGGATGAAGCGATCGACCTCGAAACCGAGGCCGCCGAGCATTTCCTCCATCATGTCGAACACCGGACCGCGAGCAGGCGTCACGCTCTCGCAGGCGATCAGGTGACGGGCATTGGCAAGCGGGTCTGCGCTCACGACTGGTCGCCGATCTCGTACTGCGAAATGGTCCACTCCTCGGCCATGGCGGCCTCGATCCACTGCTGCATCCAGTCATGCTCCCACAGCGCCTGCATATATGCCTGCGCAAAACCCGGCACGCCGATACCATAGGTGAGGAAACGGCTGACCACTGGTGCATAGAAGATGTCGGCAGCGCTGAAGGTTCCGAACAGGAACGGCCCGCCCTTGCCGAAACGCGCGCGCGCCTCCGCCCACAGTCCGAGGATGCGAACGATGTCGGATTTCGTCTCGTCGGAAAGCTCCACGCCCACGCGAGCGCGGATGTTCATCGGGCAATCGCGGCGCAGGTTGAGGTAGGAGGAATGCATTTCCGCCACCATCGCGCGCGCCATGCCGCGCGCCGCATCGTCCTTGGGCCAGAAGCGGTCGCGCCCGACCTTGTCGGCAAGGTATTCGAGAATGGCGAGGCTGTCCCACACCACCACGTCGCCGTCCCACAGCACCGGGACCTTGCCCGCGGAGGGTTGAAATTCGCCGTTCTGCGTCCTCAGGGTCTGCCAGTCGTCACCGTCGATGTGCACGGTGAGTTCGTCGAAATGCAGGCCGCTCTGCTTCGCCGCCAGCCATCCGCGCAGCGACCAGCTGGAATAGTTCTTGTTGCCGATGATGAGCTTCATGGTCGTCCACTTCCCTGTTTGCCGGGGCGTAACGGTTAAGGCTGAGGCTGTCGACCATGAACAGCGAGGCAACGCCCGGGCAGCGTGATTAACGCGCGGCTGCGGGGTTGCCTGTTTGTTAACCATCCTCTGCCAAGACATTCCCTGCCGCACGTCTTGCGGGCACGACAAGAGGGCAACGCGTGGTCGAGAAGACCTCGACAACAAGGAAGAAAGCCAGCTGGCTCGAACGCGTGCGCCACGTCGCGTGGGCGGGTCTGATCGCGCTTGCCTTCCATGCCGTCACCTTGTTCGAACCCGTCGATCAGATCCTCTGGGTGGTACAGTCGAGGATCGCTTCCGAACCGGCTTCGGGCGAGATTGTCTTCGTGGGGTCCGATATGGACCTCGGCGCGGCAAACGCTGCGGGCGGGCGAGAGGCGCTGGCCGACCTTGTAGATCGTATGGACGACGCCGGGGCGGAGGCCGTCTATGTCGATTTCGTCTTCGAAGATCCGACGAGCGCACAGGCTGACGCCGCCCTCAATCAATCGCTGCGCCGGTTCTCAGGTGAAAGTTACCTCATCCGCGATCTGGACACCGGGCTGAACGGAGAGGACGTACTCCGTACCAGCCGTCCTGAAATTGCCGGCGGTGTGCGGCAGGTGGGTTCGCAGGAGTGGGTCAGCTACCTCGGCTATACCTGGGATATGCAATACAACCTGACGGTTGACGGCGAGATGCTGCCGAACTTTGCCACGCAGATGGCTGGTGTCACCGACAAGGGCGATGCGTTATTCCCGGTCAGCTATATTTTCGAGCTGACTTCCATTCCGACCTACCGGTTCAACCAGCTTGCCGATGCGAGCAGGGAGATGCCTGACCTTGACGGCAAGACGGTCGTCATCGGGCCGAGTGCTTCAACCAGCAATCTCAATCGAAACATTCCAGGGCACCTTGCCGTCCCCCCTTCCCTGATCGCGATATACGGCGCGGAAACGCTGAAAGCGGGCTACACGCGATACATCGGCGGCCTGCTGATACTGCTCGCCGCGGTCGCGGCACTGCTGCTTGCAAGCTCGATCAACTATCAACGACTGCGGTATGCAGCATATTGCGCAATCGTGCTGGCAATTCCCGCAACCGTCGCAGCCAGCGCCATGGTAGCGGCCCGCGTGAGCATGGCCGACGGGATGGCGATGCTGGTGTTCTTCGCCCTCTACCGTGCGCGTTCCTCCATGCGGCGCAAGATGCTGCTGGTCGATTCCGATACAAACCTGCCCACTTTCGCCGCGCTGGAAACCGACAAGGATGTTTCCGACACTGTACCTTCGGTAATTGTCGCCAAAATTCACCGTTTCGAGGAAGTGCGCCGCACGCTGCCGGTGGACCTGCATGCAGCCTACCTGCTCGCGATCACCGCCCGCCTGAAAGCCGCGACGCAGGATGCCACGATCTATCTCGGCCAGGGCCACCTGATCGCCTGGACCATGCCGGAAAAGGACCCTGCCCTCCTGCGCGAGCACCTGGAAGGTCTGCGTGCGCTGTTTGCCTCGCCGCTGATCGTGGGTGACGAACAGGTCGACGTCGGCATCACCTTCGGCATCGACATCACTCCCAGCCCCCACGTGGCGCGCCGCCTGGCCGCAGCGATTGCCGTGGCGGAAAAGACCAACGAGACCTTCGAACCCATCGCCATCGCCGATGCGACTTCGGAAGAAGACCTGATCTGGAATATCTCGCTGCAGGCCCGCATCGATGCCGCGCTCAGCAACGGCGAGATCTATCTCGCCTTCCAACCCAAGATCATGGTGCAGACCGGAGAGATCGTCGGCGCGGAATCGCTCGTTCGCTGGGAGGACCCTGTTAAGGGCCACATCCCGCCCGACTATTTCATTCGCCAGTGCGAGACCGCCGGCCGCATGAGCCAGCTCACACGCTTCGTCTTGGAAGAGGCCTGCAAGGCCGGCAATGCTTTCGAGGCCGAGGGGCTGCACCTGCCGATTGCGGTGAACATTTCCGCCACCCTGCTGCACGAGCGGTCGATCGTCACCATGGTATCGGACGTGCTCGACAAGACCGGCTTCGACCCGCGACGCCTCACGCTGGAGATCACCGAGACGTTCCGCATCTCCAATCTCGATCTCGCGGCAGAGATCCTGGGCGAACTAAAAGCGCTCGGCACGAAGATCTCGATGGACGATTTCGGGGTCGGCGCGGCCAGCCTCGAGGCACTGCTGCGACTGCCGTTTTCGGAGCTCAAAATCGACCGGATGTTCATCGCTCCGATGACCAGCGATCCCAAGGCCCTGGGTATCGTCAGGAGCGTCCTCCAGATGGGCCGCGATTTGCGAATCATCGTTGTTGCAGAAGGGGTTGAGGACGCCGGAACGTTAACACTTTTGCGCGATTCGGGGTGCGTCGTAGCCCAGGGATTCGCGATTTCCCGTCCCGTCAAATTTGATAAAATCCTTGAATATCATAGGTCTAGCCAAACCGAGGGCTTAAAAAACATGGTTTAAGCTTTACAAACAACGATGGTTAATGCACCAAACTCCCGTAGCAACAGGAGATTGGTCATGGGTCGTTCTATCTGGGACTGGCTCTTCGGCGGCCGCAACGGCTAAAGAAGCGTACAAACGAATTAGAAAAAGGCGCCTGATGGGCGCCTTTTTTGTGTCCTGAATTGTAGGGTGGTTGGCGGCTGGAAATCAGTCGCGAATGTCGCTCAGGATCGCGGCACGAAGTTCCTCGATCCCCATGCCCTTTTCCGAACTGGTGACGTGCATCTGCGGATAGGCCGCGGGATGCTTGCGCGCTTCGGCTTCCACCTTGGCACGCACTTCTTCCAGCGCGCTGGCCTTAACTTTGTCTGCCTTGGTCAGCACGATGCGATAGCCCACGGCCGCCTCGTCCAGCATCTTCATCATCTCCCGGTCCGAGTCCTTCAGACCGTGACGACTGTCGATCAGCACAAGCGTGCGCTTCAGCGGCACGCGTCCGCGCAGGAAGGTGCGAACGAGGCTGCGCCACTTCTCGACAACTTTTACCGGCGCTTTGGCAAAACCATATCCCGGCATGTCGACAAGACGGAACTGCGTGGGATCGCCAACTTCGAAGAAATTCAGCTCCTGCGTGCGCCCCGGCGTCACCGAAGTGCGCGCGATGGCCTTGCGCTGCACGAGCGCATTGATCAGCGAACTCTTGCCGACGTTGGACCGTCCGCAAAAAGCGATCTCCGGATAGTCCGGATCAGGCAGGTGCTTCAGCTGCGGAGCGGAGAGCAGGAACTCCACGCGCCCCGAGAACAGCTTGCTTGCTTCCTTGGCCAGGGCTTCCTGTTCGGGCGTCACTCGCCGGCCTTCTTGCGTTCCGCTTCACGCGCCTTTTCTTCACGCTCCTTCGCCATCTGCGCCTTCAACTGAGGATTGCGGGCGTAGAGGTAGCGCTGCTGCGCCAGCGTGAGGACGTTGTTGCTGATCCAGTAGAGCAGCAGGCCGGCAGCAAACGGTGCCATGACGAACATCAGGATCCACGGCATCAGCATGAAGATTTGCTGCTGCATCGGGTCCATCGCGGCAGGGTTCAGCTTGAACTGCAGCCACATGGTAAAGCCCAGCAGCACCGCCAGCACGCCGATCGCCAGGAAGCCCGGAGGATCGAACGGCAGCAGGCCGAACAGGTTGAGGATCGTGGCAGGGTCAGGCGCGGACAAGTCGCGGATCCAGCCGAAGAACGGCTCGTGCCGCATTTCGATGGCCAGCAGCAGCGTCTTGTACAGCGCGAAGAAGATCGGGATCTGGATGAAGATTGGCAGGCACCCCGCCAGCGGATTGACCTTCTCTTCCTTGTAGAGCTTGGCCATTTCCTGCTGGAGCTGCTGCTTGTCGTCCTTGTAGCGATCCTGCAGCGCCTTCATCTTGGGCTGCACCGCGCGCATCTGCGCCATGGAGTGGAACTGCTTCTGCGCGATGGGGAAGAGGATCGCGCGAATGATCAGCGTCAGCGCGATGATCGCCACGCCGAAGTTTCCGAACACGCCGAAAAGAAAGATCAGCACCTGCCACATCGGCCAGGCGATAAAGCGGAACCAGCCCCAGTCGATGGCGAGGCCGAAGCGTTCGACGCCCGCATCCTCGTACATGTCGAGCACGGCGCTTTCCTTGGCCCCTGCGAAGAGGCGCGTGGTGCGCGACACGGTCTCGCCCGACGGCACAGTAACGGCATCGTAGATCAGATCGGCGCGGTAGATGTCACCGCCGGTGGAGCGGAATGCGCCTTCCGCGCCGCTGGCATCGTCGGCGATCAGCGCGCTCATCT